>Ga0105092_10000029_pt1 | contig 66302 bp, 89 predicted proteins | sample PPLLak2March2015_FD_87021 | JGI IMG/M metagenome (GOLD analysis project Ga0105092, IMG submission 87021) | Freshwater sediment microbial communities from Prairie Pothole Lake near Jamestown, North Dakota, USA - PPLs Lake P7 Core (1) Depth... | ecosystem: Environmental > Aquatic > Freshwater >... | reverse complement strand
CCCATGAAACCATCCCTCTCCACCTTGACGCTGACGATAATAGACAACATCTTTGTAATGCTTTTCTGCCATCTCTACACCGTATACTTGATGTTTCGTTTCGGCATCCAACATCCGAGGTCTAGCAGCTTCCACCGTCCCTGTAATATCGTTGTCTATGCTGTAACGCGGTCTACTCATTCGTCGAGCTTCTCCTGGATATCGTCTAATTTATCCATAACGTCGTTCAGTTTATCCATAACATCGTCAAAATCTACATCAAGGTGTATTGTAGCAGTTTCTCTCTTCCCGGAGCCCCCGCACATGGAACAGGTAACACTACCTGTAGGGTGCAGAGGCTGATCTCCTGTTCCACCACAGGAGGAACACGTCTCTTTCACTTTTAAATTCGAACCCATCTCACACCTCTTCGAAAAAGGGGGCTGGTTAGAACCCCCTTAATCTGCAAAACTTTTAACTATTAGGTGTAAAGAGTACCATTAACGTACACCTGACTGTAATGTCCGGATGCACTCGCAGGGTCCATACCTGTTGCTTCGACCCAGCCCTGGATAAACATTGCTGTGGCTGAATTATCATCTACTCCGAGTGTAGGAGTAGGTCCGATTATGAATCTTTTAAACCTTGTTCCGGAAGGCACGCAGTTAGCGTCCAGATAGATACCGGCTGTCTCAGTCAGCATTATCTCGATATCTTCGAACGAATCGCCTGTGATCTGCTTGGAATTGGCGTTGTCGGCTACAAGATAGATCCCGTGAGTCAGCTGGTTGAAAGTGCAGCGTTTCATCTGACTTCCGGTCATATCCTTGACCACTTCAAAGCCCTTGGTTGTGGTAGCAGATGCACCGGGAATGCCTTGGAATACAAGATCCTGAAGTAGGCATCTGTTGCAGTTATCGAGCTGAAGCAGAGGTACAGCAGTCGCTACGCCTAGAAAAGCGATATTGCTCATAGACATGTTGATCCACGAAGTCGCATCCCAGACTGCACCGGTAGAGGGTTTGATCACAACTCCGGTTTCCCCGTTGACATCATTGGCATTCCCAAGACCTATAACATGAATACCATATAGCCCTGAAGTAAGATTGGTCTCGTCATAGTTCCCCGGGTAGATAACAACTACGTCATTGTTCGCCCAGGGGACGCCACTCGCTGACCAGTTAATCCGAGCAGCTGAACGGGTTCGGGCTTCCAGAATCGTAGCCAACGGAGTGTCGGGAGAGAGCCCGTCATTAGCATTAGATCCTACACCGTCGTGGATATAATAAATCTGGCCTTGGACATCTGAACCGGGTCTTAGAGCTCCGCCCAGGAAACCAAGGTTGTAGCCACCGCCCCCGCCAAGTATCTTCTGCGGCTGGATCGCAGCATCCATCGCAATATTATAATCTCTGATCATAATTCATCCCTTTCATAGTTTACCCCGGCTTAACCGGATACTGCTTAAATTGTTAATTGGGTATCAGAGGCCCCTACTCGTTGCAGGAGGACCGGACAACTTTCAAGACCCCTGACAATTAGATAACTACTCCCTTAATCAGAAGGGCATCGATCCGCCGGTTCCGCCAGTGGGTTCGGTCAGGTCATCGAGCAGTGTAAGCCCGTGACGCGCCTCGACTCCCAGGTTAGCGTAAATGGCCAGGATCATCGTCCACTGGTCGTAATGTTCCCTGAGCTGCATCTTTTCGCCCTCGCCAAGCCATCCGAGCGGCCTCATCTCGTACTTCTTGATAAGCCCGTCTACCTCGAAGAACAGCTTATTCGGCTGGGTAACGGGGTCAACGAGAATACTCACCGCACCATTCTGGCTGAATGCGAGTTTCTCGTATCCGCCGATGAACTCCCCAGGGGCAAACCTGACATCAGGAGCCAACAGAGCAAAATACTTCCTTCTCTGGCCGAGGCCCATTCTGATCAGGTTCGGCTGCTGGCCGTATCTGGCCGCAGTCATATCCATAGCCGCCAGCATCAGGTCGAGGCTGAGTGCGCGATTGGTACCGGAGTTATCCAGCACATTCGCTACGAAATCGGGATAAGAGCTGATCGTGATCCCCTCATGAGCGGCAAGCAGGGTGCTGTCGTCATACTGGCCCAGGAGCCCCACCATCTCAACGGGTGTATCAGCGCTCGTCCATGCGGCGTCACGCGCGCCCTGGCGAACAATAACGTCTGCCGAGGCAATGGTCTGACCGGTTGAAGTACTGGTACCAGGGGTGTAAGCCCTCATTGTGGAATTGGGGTGATACTGGTTGTAAGTCGTATCAACGCACTTTTCCATCGTTACCACACGGGTAATCGGGTTAATGCTCGAGATCCTTGAAGACGAACAGGTGGAATCGGGTGTCGCGCCGCTGGAGCCGTAGAAATCTACAACCATGCCGGGTTTCAGATACCTTACTCCCAGGTCGTTGTTGCAGGTTACTGTCCAGGTCGCCGAGGTGCTAGAGGTCGCGGAAGTAGACATCACTGCCAACTTGCCGTGCCCGTCGCCGTGGCACTGCCGGTTAAGATCTTCGACCAGGGACTCGTAGGTGTCCATAACCGCATCGCCCTGCTGTTCGACGAATGCAGCCTCGTTACCCTTTGCAGCATAAAGAGCCGGGCCGGAGAGTCTCAGGGTACCGTATACATACTTGGGCAGAATTACTCCCTGGGTCCCAGCCGGCTGGAGGGCATCAGGCAAATACTCATCCTCACCACGGGCACCGATTGCCTGGTTGGATTTAGTCCGGACGCCGAAATAGTATCCGGCACCGCGCGGCTGAATTGCCGCCTTACGGTTCGATTCCTCGAACAGGTTATAGGTCATTTTCTGCTTTGCAGCCAGAGCGGTCAGGAGTTTTCCATAAACCCTTTTGAGCTGGAATGCTATAGCGGTAGTGTTGTGGGTCAAGCCGTCATCAGCCATTTTAATAGTCCTTTCATATTAGTTGGCCCCCAAGCAGAAAATGCGATTCGACAATTAGTTAACTCGTCAACTATTATCTATGGCACCCTTTGCCGAGAGCATGATTTTTAAAACCTCATCGTCAGCACGTTTCCTGCGCTGCGCCAGAGTAAGTTTAGACTCATCTACTGTATCAACCACTGTAGTATTGGTCGCTGCTCCGGTTGCGCCAGGCACTTTGGGGACATCCCCTTTAGTCTTGGCATATTCTGCAATCACTTCCTGCTTGATCGCATCATAGAGCGTTTTGACCTGTGTAAGAACCTTATCCGTCGCGTCCTTTACCGCTTTCTTGTCCGTAATATCAGTCACATCTACAAGCGGATTGTCCAGGGTCAATGCCAGTTTGGTAAGCTCGGCCATTTTACCAGTGATTCCGGAAGCGGTTAATGCCTTATTCACAAAGCTCGTATAGTCCTGCACTGCTTTCTCGGCACTTTCCTTTTCTTTCTTACCGTCTTCCTCGGCCTGTTTACCTTTGAGGATATCTTCCTTTTCTTTCTTGAGACGCGTAACGGTCTCTTCGAGAGTCTCCTCTTTCTCTTTATTGAGCGCGTCTTGTTGCGCCCAGTACTCTTTGACCTTCGCCAGGTAGTCAGCATCCTCGATAAGCTTCTTGGGGTCTTTGCCCCCGAGGATACCCTTGAGCGATTCCCCGGCTTCCATGCGCTCAGTCAATTCGTCAATCGACTCGAGCCCGAATTTCTCCAGGGTCTCCTGCATCTTTTTCTCAGCTTGACGTGCTGAGATCCACTTTGGATGCTTGTCGAATGGGAGTGTCTCCTCATCCTTAGTCGCACCGTCTGCGCCAGCATTTTTGTTGCCAGCATCTTTGTCGGCAGTCTGGGAGGCTGCCGCTGCGGCTTGCCCAGATTTATCTTCTCCAGCTGGGGAGGCTGGTTTGGCGGCGTTTCCGTCGTCTTGCCCCGCGTTAAGTTCCTGTGTCAGTGCGGCTGTAAATTCCGCGTTTGCCTCTTTGAGGCCTTCTCTTATACCCATCATTTTCTCCTTATTAAGCTAATAGGTGCTCGACACTATTAGATAAAAGTGGTTCTAAAATTCTATTCGGAAGCGGTTCAGTGATTATTGCTATTGAGAATCATTCTCAATTACCCCCCATTACTTCCTTCATCTGCTGCTGTCGGGTTTTAATCGCACCAACCGCAGACCGGATGCTTAAAGTGTTCTTCTTCTTCCACTCTTTCTCAGCGAGTGGTTTGGTCTTCTCTGCATTGCATTTTGCAACGTAGGCTTGGTATGTATCAGGCATAATATTACCCCTGTTTTTGCCACAAACTTGTATACATATTTGGTTCTAAAATGTTACGCTCCTTGGTAGGTATCTGTCTCTCCACCAGCTTCAGGCACAGCTCCAGGTTGTTCAGCTGTCTTCCCTTTCGCCGCAGCTTCGAGTGCTGCACCCTGGGCAGCCTGCTGTGCCATCTCCTGTTCCATTGTAACCTTGTGCATTTCGTAATGGCCCAGGGCGAGTAACTGTACCGCCTTAGTTAATCCCTTGAACTCTCTACTAAATATGAATATCGCGTGCGTGACCAGATGAATCTGATGGTTATCGAACTTAAACACAGGGTCAACAACCGGTTCAATCTTATAACTCGCGATATCTTCCTGGCCCGTCTGGGGATCGGTTGCCACCTTATCGGGTATCCCAGGGGTAGCAATGATGTCCATCTGACCGGTTGATATCATGCTATTCTCCCATTCGGCTCTATCCCGATGCACATTGCTCTCTTCAGGGAACCCTCCCAGCCCTACGCGTTTAAGCACCTCTCTGCGTGTTACGGCGGGTATGCTAGGGTCCCAGAGCTTATACTGCAATAACTGCATCATCATATCCTTGGTGCCGGCCTGCGTCGAGGCGATGCCACTATCCAAGTCCATACGCACATCGAAATTGTTGTGTATATCCGAACCTTTATACCGTTTAACCAGTGCCTCGTTCCCCTTGCCCTTATACTTGATCATCCGCTCTTCGCTGAATAGTGTCTGCGCAAGGATGAGTTTCTTTCTCTCGACTTGCTTCCAGGCGCGGTAGAATCGTTTAATATCCGGGGCATGGCTCTGCTCTGCGGCTTCACGCATAATGTCGAATAAGGTCCCAGAGGCATTGGCTGACGGCTGCGACCCCTTCATTACATTCTTCGGATCTCCGCCTGCATTCTGAGCTGCTTCCATCTTAATCGATCTTTCTTCAATAATCTGGGCAGGATAGGGTACGCCTTGATGAATTGTCGGCTGGAGATTACGGGCCTTCATTGCGTCATAAGTAACAGCGAGGATACCCTGGCCCCGGGCCGAGACACGCTTAAGTGTGAGTTCTGCCGGGGTTAACAAGAAGGGGCGGCCAAATGACTTGCGGTTGATCTCAAGTGCCTGATCAATCTCGTTAATCGTCCGCTGGGGCGAGAGGAGATCATCCACGGCACCAGTGGCCCAGAAACTACCAGGGACTAGATCATATTTCACATGGGTTACTGAATAGCTCCAGAATCCCGAATCTGCATCAGTCGGAATGAGCATATCATCACGTGTATAGATAACGTCATTTCCGGCCATGATAGCATACTGGCCTTTGGGATAAGTGGCTGTGGGACGGTATTCGAGTTCTTTAACAATCACCAGATCCTTGTTCTCGATGTCCATCGCCAGCGCATCCCCGGAACTGTTCCAGCTCGACACGTTGCCAACAAGCGTAAGTAACTCTTTCTGATAGTCCAGCTCCCCAGACGCAGACCCTTCGACTTTAACCTTGTACGTATCCTCCAGCCATTCTTTGAGCACGAGCGTATGGATTCCTACCCAGGGCTTACGCTTTAATCTGGTCCCAATAGTCGGCACCTTGATATTAAACGGCAGTACGATGTCCATGCCAACTTCGCCACGGCCTACGACACCTTCAGCAAAGGGGATGTATCCGCCTCTCTCCATATCCGGGAACACGCGCGGGAACGCATTGCCGCAAATCAGCCACCACATAGCCGTCTCTTCCTGAAGCTCGAGATCCTCTTCGTCGTCAGCAGTCCTCAGGTGATCAAGTATATTCTGGCCCACCTCGGCGGCATCCTTGTCGAACTGTTCTGCACTATTCGGCCATACTGTCATCGAATACGCTTTATTGAGTACGAGTGCTTTCTTGGATCGGACATATTCGCGGATAAGATTCGATACAGGTGTCGGCACATTCACATCTGCCGCGTACTTCCGGCCAAACTTGGACTCAGACGTGAACCATTCGATCCATTGCTGGCCTAAGTAATAGAGAATATTGCGAAACCAGTCGAGCTCCTGCGTAGGCCTGACCATATCTGACATCGGCTTAAATGCCGAGACGAATCTCTGCTCCCATTCGGCCTGGGAGAGCTTGGAGGATAACTTTTTAGCCATGTGGTAAATTCTCCTTAATGTGCCAGTTTTATCTTGGACACGTCCATTTGAGGTATGATTATCGAGGGCGGCTTGGCTGCCTGCTGGAGCATCCCGTTCATTATAGTACGCCATCCGTCGAGCATAACTGAACAGAAAGTCAGATAGTCCATGTTGGTTGAACAGGAGAGCCGGCCATCAGGTAAGACAATAAAACTGATATTGAGGGGCTCCTGGCGAGACGGCGCATTAGGGGGGGTTTCTTTAGGGGTATTGATCTCTCCTGTCATACCTGCACCCCCGTAAGCTGCCTCTCGACCATCTGCTGCTCAATCTGCGCCGCCTTGACTGCGAGCTTATTCTCGGCCCCGATCTTCTTAAGTTCATCTTTGGGCGTGGAATCCAGCGCAGATTTAGACATTGCGTATTCTGTGAGATCCTTCGCGATCAGCTTGTTTGTTAAGTCGTTAATAAGTTTATCCGAGCTCTTCTTCATGCCAGTAGCCAAAATAACGACTAAGGCCAAAAGAGCGCAGATGATAAAAAGACATACTCCAAGTGTCATATCCATGTTGTCCTCCAACTTAGATTAAAAGGTTATTCGTTGCGGGCTATAGACGCATTTGCCCACATCACCGCAGATTCTATTTCTGTGAACGCGATTGAACGCTCCCTACTTTCTGGGCAGTTAGCTTCGATCAATCTGGCCAATTCTTTCGCTTTATCTCTCAAAGCGACATAGCGTTCTTGCTGGTCGTTCTTCGGTGCGTGATACTTGTAGATATTCTCTAAATCTAACATTGTCTTGTCCTCCACGGTCTAAGGTTTATGAAAAAACTTCTCTCTTATTGCTTTCTCGCATTCAGGGTTCTTACAGTGCCAGATCCATCTGTGCTCTCCTTCTTGCGTAATCGTATACGGGAGATACTGAAAACTTACAGAAGTATCGCAAACATAGCAGGAAGCACTTCGGTCATAATCCCAGCTTGGGGAGAAAGGCACTGCTTTTATATAAAATCCTGGCACTCATCCCCCTTAATCATAGAAAATATTATCATAATTCTGTTGATTAGTAAGCTTCTCTTTTAATTGATCAATCGCATGACTAGCCATCTGCGACACGTTATCCAAATTCTGCACCACTTCGACCCGAGCCTGCTTCTGCGCCTCTTCCTGAAGCGCAACGTAATCTGCACCGTGAGGCCTCGCCATACAGATATGACAAGCGCTATCATAGGGATGCAGCTCCTGGCCTTCCGCCAGCCCTTCCTGCGTCAACTCGTCTACGCACAGATTGGGGATTATCCGGATAAAATGCTCAAGCGTGTTATAGACCACAAGAGCCGGCATTGTCTCATCTGATGAGGGCACCTCGAGCCGGTTGCGGAACTGCCTGATCTTTAACTTTTTATTCGGATCTCCTGGGTAGAGTGTCAGGTTGTAACCTACTGAGTTGCCATAATTTTCGAACTCTTCAGCGGTAGATGGCCCCTGACCTCCGCCCATATAATCCGGTTTCTTATTAAAACACGTCGGGTCGCATAATCGCGTAATCGGGCGTCCGGCGATGCCCATCTGCTTTTCGCGCTGAACAATCCCTTCTGCCTGCTGTTTATCGGTCAATCTGATCCCCTTTGACGGATTGCTGGGGTCGCAGCCATACCATTCGGCAAATCCATAAACTCTGTCATCTGCGTCTACCCACCACCAGATTACAGAGAAGGGCGCGCCATGTCCCCAGTCGTAGGTCATATATAGAGGGACTTCCTGGGGAATAGGCCAGATCGGTTTGACTATGTGGCGCTCATTGAAGTTGAAGGCCTGACCGACAAAGACATCCCATCGTCCATCGAGCCAGGCTGCTCTAAGAGCTGGGTCATTAATTGACATAAGGCTGGAAACGTATCCCGGGTTATTTTCCCAGAGATACTTGTTATCCTGCAATCGAGATCGAATGAATACTCGGGTTCTAGTAAACGCTCTTCCATCTGGCAGTGTCTCCCTTATATAGTTAACTTGGCCCTCCTCTACCGGGCTCATGCCTCCAGCAGATTTGGGGATATACATCGCTTTGATTGTCCCGGCACCGGGTCCGCCTGGGTTGCCGGTAAGCAGCATCTGGCAGGGGACGCCGTGTGGAGATCTCAGACACCCTTTCAATAAGTCTATCGCAATGCCTATATACGGCAATAAAGGTGCCTCATCGAGCACGATAAGCTGAAACTGCTGGCCTTGGAAATCCTCCAGGGCCTTGACCTCTGGAATCGCGTGCAAGGATACGGTGGCCCCGTTAGAGAAATGATATACTGTAAGCTGCTCATCACCGCCAACACGTTTAGCAGGTAGGCGTGTAGTGCGTATTATCTCATCAAAGGATCTGCGCATTACAGCGTGATCTTTATACTTCCTCCTGAAGATAGCCCCGTTCCACGCATAGCCATATTTAAGCGCACCTATGATCTGTTTACCTACCGCGAGATGTGTCTTTCCTCCCCCTCTCGTGCCGGCAAACAACAGTTCATCAGCAGGGCATAGCGTTGCCTCTAACTGCGGACCTACCTGAGGTATCCAGAACTTATTCGTATCTATGTTCTTTGGTTCAATTAGACTCATTCGAGCTCTTTCAACAATTCTCTTAGATGTTTGAGCCCCGATTCGATAAGTGCCTGAATCTCATCTTCTGATACTCTGCTATACTTCCTTATCTCGGGTATCGTCATATCCTGGAAATAGAACAGATCCAGTACATAACTCTCTTTTGCCGGCAGCTGGAAGTCCATCGCCTCATAAATCAACTTGGTTATCTCTTTTGCCAATAATATATCTTCTGGCGATTCTGACTCCGATGCCACACGGAGAGGAAACTTCTTACCAATAAGATCCATAACGTCCCCAATCTCCTGATTATCATACACCGCCTCCTTATTCATAGATTGGTGTGAATCTGACGCGATATCCCAGATTGTGTCATACTCTGAGATCTTTATATGATCCTGGTTATTCCGGCTCCGGTGAGTCAGCCCTACACTGCACTGGACCCTCTCTTTGCGAATAATCTCACGGACTTCCCCTCGGACTCGTATGGCCATAAACGCCTTCCAGTTCTGTTTGGCATGATCCGGGTCATACTTCCTTGCGGCATCAACGAGGCCATAACGCGCCGCAGAGAGGCACTCTTTCCACAAAGGGTGGTCGAAATCCTTAATCGGGCACGTCCGGTATGCGATGCCCTCGGCGTATTGGATATCAGCTTTCGTTATTGTTCTCATTATTTGTTACCTTTTTAAAATGATCTTTCAGGCAGATCTCAGTATACAAGGGCCGGCTCCTCAGATCGGGTATATCGGCGAATACCCCAATCTAGGTCTGTCTGACAAGGTACTCCTCGCCTACTTCGAGGGGGTACATTCATTTTTAGTCGCCTCATTCTTTGCCGGGTACTTTGCCCATATACGCTGACTTCTCTTCCGGTACTTCTCCCAGGCCTTCACAAGATCTGGATAAATAATCTTCAGTGCAGGTATGTTGATAACCGCCATCTTAATCCTCCTCTATTACCTTTCTATATATTTCTTCAGGTCCTATCTCCTCATACTCATTCGATCTGGGGCTCAGAATCAGCATCGTCCGGATCTCCTCAGTCGTCTGGAGCTTGGTCCGGTCCGATCTACACACGATATCGATCACGTACACACTCGAATTGTCTGCTGGGTCTATACGCTTCTGGACCAGGATCGCACGATCATCATTCTCCGTCAGGATTATCGAGATAGAGTGCTTGGTAACATTCTCCATCGTGAGGAGAGGCGACATCACATCGGCCTCTTTCGCCTCTTCCATAATCGCTGCCCGATTCTTCGCCGGCAGAGTGTTGACGTATTTGCCGAATAGGTCTTTGAACATCTGGAATCCGATCTTGCTTCCTGCTTCTGCCATTAATTAAGCTCCCCATCTAAAACCTTGCAAAATGCAAGGATGGTTAAATCCGGCCCTCCATATTCTGTATCTTTGTAGTATACGAGATTTGACCCGGATACAGTGAGTTTTGGGTACAAACCGACAGAATGACATGTCGTACAAGAGTATTGTGTGACAGAATGACAGATACAGTATATGTATTATTGTTGCTTTGTCTCCGTGTCACACGTGTCACTTTGTCATTCCATACCCGCCGCTAACTGTATCCGGGCTAATTCTCGTATACTACAAGAGTACAAAAAATCTGATCTGAACCGGTTCGCGGCCACCGCCTTACTAGTTAACTAGTTGACTAGTTGTCGCCTTGTCCCACATGTCATTTGTCGTACATGTCACCTTGTCTCAGGATATCTTATACCGCTAAAACTAGTAACCAGACAACTAGGATTTGAATCCAGATAACCATTACGAAAAATTTGATATCTTTCAGTAAGTGGATTATTTGATCGTGATCCTCCATCTCGTCCTCCCTTGAATACCTTTTTATAAAAAAATAATTACAGGGCCTTATTTCTAATTGCGAATACACCCCTATGTGAAAAAGTGTTTAAAATTTCAGCTGAGATCCCTATTTCTCCCCTGGCCTCTTTATCTCCCAGTCCCCCATCTGCATCTTTCTGAAATAATCCTCGTTCCCCTGCATCTCCAGCTCCTGCTTCTTCCCCCATAACTTTTTAATAAACTCATCCATGTTTGTAGGCCAATCTGTACGTGTCACTTTTATGTCTTTATCGTTCGGCATCTCTGATTACCTTTCTAAAAAATCGTGTGAGATCCAACCTCTCTACGATACACCCACCCCATCGAGGGGGCCACCCCCCGGTCTTAGGATTTACGGTCAGGTGATCGGCTGGGTCAACGGGTATTTGAACCCGTGTGTGTGTGGGTAGGTTAGGGGTCAATGTCGATTACCTGGGCGCTGGTGGGCGCTGAATCCGGGGTGCGTGGCGGAGATAAAGGGGCGCTTAATCCGGGCAATGAATCCCGGGACCTGCGCGCGCTCTGCACCTGCGCTTCCCAGTCTTCTATTGAATTGACAGGTGGGAGGGCCGCCTGCTGCTGGCCGGTACCTACCACGCCTAGCGCCTGGTTGTTCGAATCGACGAGTAACACACGTTCCATCTCCAGCCCGAATACCTTAGTTAGCCGTTCAATGGCCTCCAGCTTGTCATGGACCTGGATCTTAAGCTTGACCTGGCCTTGGGGCGACACGGTTTCTTCAACCGATTTAATACAACGCGTCATCTCCGGCGGCAGACTCTTGAGGTCTTTAAACGTCAATATCCCCTTATGTGAGTCGAAATAATCCATGACATCACTACTTGCCAGGATAGCAATCTCTTTCACCAGCTTGTCTACGTTAATAGTTGTCCGCGAATTCTGCACTGCCGCATAATCTTCTAATAACTTAACAATATCAGGATGTTTCATCCATTCCCATGCTGTAGACTCCGCGACATTTACCGCAAGGGCGGACGCTCTGACACTTAGATTGCGAACGTATAAGTGCAAAAATTGCACTTTTTTCTCTTCTAACATGCTTTACATCTCCTGTGTCTCAGTGTATTAGTGTACTATGCAGGTAATACGCCGTCCAGGGAAATAAATAGTGCAGGTGTCCACAGGTGAGAATAGATGTCCAAAGATGTCCAAACGTGTCCAGGGATGAGAGTAATAGACAGCTTGTCGCGGCATGGACCAGCCGTCTTTAGATTGCAGATTGCAAGAAATAGGGGTATTCGGGCATTGAACTTTGCAAGGCGATAACTAGCTGAATAGACTAATAGATTGGGCTAAATAGGAATGGTTACTGATTTGTCCATTGAATTATGCAATGTCTGGAAAACGGGAGTTCAATGATTTCAATAGGTTACAGTTTGGCACGGAGTATGCTATATAATAGGCAGAGATTAATACTTATTTGAAAGGGGATAACATGTCATTACAGGACCAAGTAAAGGTACATAACGAGACAGGCGGCAGCACGTTTACAATGGACAGTCGCCACAATTTGGCAGGCGTGGCATTTTTCAGCGTCGTTATTAATTCGCGCTTGACAAAAGAAGTGAAAGGCGCGATAATCAGCGACGACGACTTGATAGAGGTCCAGCATAACTGGTTAACGGACAAAACGCCTGTACCCAAATACTACTTCTCTATCCCGGCGCTAGGCACCTGGTATGACACGGACACCGATACCAGCTACATCGAAGTGGCCAGTCTATTTGGGGACCTGAACGCGGCTTTTAAGGCAGGGCGCGCGAACGGGCAGAAAGCGATATATGACTTATTAGTGGGCGAAGTGATTTTTATTGATTAACCTATTAAGCGCCGCCCGGAGCGATATCCGGGCAAGGGAGAGACTATGCAGAAAGATTACCAGCGCTGGGTATGCAGACAATGCGAGAATCAATGTCAGGTAGATGCGACTATTGCAAAAGGCACGCCTGATAAATGCCCGTTCTCAGAATGGGATATTAAACCTGAATGGGAGCTTACTGACGATTAACCCTGCTTTTTATCCCTCAGCCAGTCGAGGACCTGGAAGGGGGAGTAAAGAGCACGATTAATAACAAACTAAATGGAGGACATTATGCAGACAAATACGTGTAAGTGTGGACAAACAGCAATCGGGCCTGAATTCTTAAAGCCATATCACGGCCAGGACCTATGCCGCGACTGCTATGCGATTGAAGCACGCGTGACTGAATTCAATCCTGATATCGTATTAGAGAACATTATAAAGCACCTGGAAGAGCACGGCGCATATCCGATGGATTATCCGGGCATAAGCGAACCGGGATGTACTGATAGGCCGGGCATAGCTGCTAATTGGAATAAAGTCTCCGATAAATTGCAGTCTTTTGTTGAAAACAAGCTGGATATTGAAGTATTATGGAGCGACGAATGGACAGCCTGCGACGACTGCGGCTGCGCGGTCCGAACAAGCCCGGATTCATACTCATGGCTGCCTTCTTATGTACGTATTAATGATGGCTGCGCGATAATATGCCGGGATTGTTATACTAACAGTCTCCCGGAGATTATTGACGAATTCAAAAACGACAACCGTAAAGCGCTGCCCGATGATTTTCAGGCTATACTGGAAATTAACGGCTGGACCAGGGGCACCGAACGCTATGAAAGCGGCTTCTATCCAGGCCAAGATAATAAGCCTGAGAAGATTGCAGAGGCTATACAGGACAGGAACCCGGAGCTTGACTTCATATTTGTCTTGACAGGCAAGGGGCAATTTGATATTCATTTTATAGTATACACTAAAACAAGGGAGGATTAAAACAATGGCACAATTCTATGCAGCAATACAGGGCAACAGAGGAGAGGCGACGCGTATGGGAACCAAAAGTTCAGGCATATCCGGGCATATCCGCGGCTGGAATATCGGCGCGAGGGTAGTAATGGAGCATATAGATGGGAAAGACGTATGCAGGGTATACAGAACCGGGGGCAGTAATTGGTGCGTATCAAGTCAACTTATAGCAGAATTCACCACGGAGGAATAGACTATGCACGATTTAGAGACATTAAAGAGATTGAATGAGGAAGCCGGGAAGACGCCGGAACAGATTCAGGAGATTAGGGGCAACATATTGGCAGAGAACCTGGGACTCACGCGTGCTCCGGGATATCGGGACCGCTGGGACCTGCCAAGCGGTAACAAGACAGGCCTGGGGCTTTATCGATTTATTATGGACTGGGCAGCGGCCGCGAAGGTGTAGGCTATGACGCGCTCCATGTTACAACATTATTTCAATCCGCTTAATTTAGCATGTATGCTTATTCGGATGGGTATATCACGGCGGAGCGCATTCAGAATATGCAGAAAAGCAGAGTACTTATTAAAGATTATATTATATGGGAGGGTACAAACGTCTGATAAGAAAGGCAGGTGATCTCATGCGCTTAGGGGGCTAAAACCCTCAATCCTGCTTATGACCTGGTAAGTTGTAGGCAGGCTCGAAGGTTTTAAATTAACATCTAAAAAGGAGGACTAAATAATGGACCAGCTTGACAAAATGATAGCCTGGGAAGAGGGCGAACTCGACGACGACGGAACCATCGAACTGTTTCAGGAATTAATTGATAATGGTATGGCCTGGAGTTTGCAAGGGTGCTATGGCCGGACAGCATCGGCTCTTATTGAAGCCGGATATTGCCATAGGTAGATTTTAACAGTCTAACATAGGCCGGGGAGACTATGAACGTCTCCCTGGGTATAACGGAGGTAGGCATGACGCTCAAACAATTCGTCAAGGAATACAGAGAAGAGATTGACGCGGTAATTATCGCCGTATGCCCTAATTGCAAGATCAACAACCAGGAGCGCGAATTGTGGGTAATGAACGACGAGTCGCTGTATAGCCTGGCGCGGCAATCGGGGGTACGGATTTAAACATTAACTATTTGACAGGAGTATATTTAATATGGTAAAATCAACGCTTAAAGAGCTTCATTTTGAGAACGTTCACAACCCGGCTGACAAGGCGATTGTTGACGTACACGCCACCTGGACCGATACGGATATTGACGAGATAGTCAATGTCCAGGCAGAGTACATGGGCCGGGTATTGGTAAAAACCGTGCATGACAGGGAGGGAGGGGAGTAATGAAACGATCAACCAGACGCATATTTGACATAGAGAAGAGCGACATCTTCTCAATCCGGCAATTTGGCCACGATGAACCATTATCAATTCTTATCGGCGGCCACGATAATGAGGTCACGCTGCATATTGACGCGGACAAGTTTAACAAAGCGGTAACCGAATACAGACAGGAGGGCGAAACGAATGGCTAAATCACGCGCAGAGGAATTCAAGGACCTGCTTATTGAGGCCGGGATAGCAGTCAAGAAGGAATCCGGCCAGCTCGACATGAACAAGCCCGAAGAGGTATACGGCATGTTCAAGGAGCTGCTTGACATTAACCTGTTTATTGTCGCCACGTTCCAGTCATTGTCTATGGTCGAACAGATGGAGGTATTCGGGTGTGCGACGTGTGAGAAGCGCGACAACTGCCCAGCATGGCTGGAATCTCAGGGCGTAATGGTTATGGAATTCCCGGTGAGGGTGCAATGAAAACTAAACCGGGATTATACTGGGACAAAGGGAAACAGCGATACTTTTTAGAGGTGCGTAAGGGCGACAAGCCTTATACGCGCGAGATCTTAACAACTAAGGGGGCCTGGCTACTTGTCCATGAGAAGGATATACGCCGATTCCCCGAAGAGCAAAAGGAGGAGATAAGATAATGGACGACAACGGAACAAATCACCCTGGGGTACAAGTGGACGAAATGCCCGACCAGGCCCCGGAAGACGGATTGAACCGCCACCAGCGCCGGGCGATCAAGAAGATGGCCAGGTTAGAGCGCGAGTATGAGGCGAACCCGGACGCGTCACTTGCACAGGCCCGGATAATGAAGAAGTTCACCAGCCTGGACCGACGCCTCAGAAGACAATTGGGTATGGACCAGAAGAAGCCTAACCTGCCCCAGAAGAATACGGCTACGGAGGTGAGCACATGCCCGGACATTTCGGAGTAATAAACGCCTATACCACACCGTCAGAGGAATTCAAGCCTGCCCTATATCATTCGGATAAGATGGAATGGCTCCGACAGAGCTTTGATAACCCGCATACCGAAACGCCTTTCAATTCAATAGAAGACCACGTCCTCCCACAGGACGCAGACTTCTCGGTTGATTACCCGGAGCTGGTTGTCTGTACTTCACTTAATGCCCGGATATCCTGCCGCGCTTGCCAAAGACGCCAGGAGTATGCCCTAGAAGCCTGGAATCACTATCTCAGATATAAGAACACGACTGACCTGGGAGATCTGAGCGACTCAAAGCTCGCTGCGCTTATGACCTGCTCCGGGTGCGTTAACAGACAAACCGAGTCAAAGCTCCCTTTGTATGGTAACTTGATTCAGATCCTTTGGTGCGAGTTTGAGGTCCTGCTTAAGTATATCTCCGAGTTTGACTGGGACGGGATGCGCTCAGATCCGGAACACCAGAGGCAGATCAGAAGAGAGATTGAGAAGCGGCACAGAGAGAAGAAAAGGGCAGAGGCCGTAGAGGAGTATAGCGAAATACTCAATCAGGCAGGGGGCGTACATGGACCCGAAATGGCTATATAGATACTGGGTAGCGTTCATGTACGCTGCGGTAATGATATACATCTTAAAATTAGCATTGGGAGGATAAATATGCCATCATTTAGCGGAGAAGAGATTGAGTTCGAGGTATACTGTTCTTGTGGTGCAGGATTATGCAACCAGAGCAGGACAGAAGAGAGATGCGGCAAATCAAGAAGGTTAATCGTTGAACCCTGCGAGAAATGTCTTCAGGATTCTTATCAGACAGGGTTCGAGAAAGGTAATACGGAATCATAGGAGGATCATAATGAACAGTAATCGAGAAAACCATAGACGACATATTGCGGTCTGGAAAAAGATCGCCAGATATAAACTCATAAGATGGGTGGACCGAAATCACAGCGCGAAGGAGAGGGCTCGCATGACATTGGGATTCGCAATCATAGACTATCCCTACTGTTATGCGTGTGTTGAAGCCGCAACCCGTTATGGGTCTGAATTTAGACATCGTGACATCTGTAAGTGTTGCCCTATTGACTGGGGAGGGAAATCTAAAGAATTTGATGAACCCTGTACCTGTGGCACGACTTTATTCGACAAGTGGTGGGACGTGAAAAGCCCCAAACTTGCCCAGAAGTATGCGCTTGCGATTGCCGAATTGCCTTGGAGTCCTCGGCCGAGTAAACCAAAGGCAAGTGCATGAAACTCGCAAACACATGCAATCTTTGTAAATTATCCAAATCCCGGCGTAAGATAGTATGGGGTGAAGGCCCCGAAGACGCCGGGATTATGTTTATTGGCGAAGGCCCTGGGAAGTGGGAAGACAGCACAGGCAGGCCCTTTGTCGAGAAAGCTAAAGCTGGGGAAGAGCACACAGCATATCTACGGCGCAACGGGCTGAACCGCAAAGATACCTATACCACGAATATAGTTAAGTGCAGGGTGCCCGATGATGAGGACCCGGATGAGGAATGCGTGAAAGCATGCTCATACTGGCTGAACGAGGAGATCCGACTAGTAGATCCCTCGATCATCGTCTGCCTGGGTGCCTTGGCCACACATAAGTTTATCCCGGACCTGGACATGGAACTCTGCCACGGTATCGGCTACAAGATCAATGGCCGGACGATTATCCCCTGTTATCACCCAGCGGCAGGATTACACCGCCCTGAGATAATGGCCCTATGCCAGAACGATTATAAGCAGGTAGTCAAGATTATGTATGGCCAGGTTAAGCCTAAACCAGCGATTTACTGGGATACTTCGACGCCTGTATACGAAGCACACACGTTCACGTTTCCTGAACAGCCGCCGAAAGTGATTGCAATAGATACTGAATGGGCCAGGGGGAAGGGCTGGAACCTGACCGCGTGCTGGGAACACGGCAAGGCATATTTCTTATTGGCAGATAACCCGCTTATTGCCCAGTTGGACAACTATATCCGTACGAACAACATTACGGTCCTGTTGCATAATGCACTCTACGATCTACCTGTGCTGAAGGATATGGGGCTGATCCCGGATAAGATAGTGGATACTATGATTCTCGCCTATCTGCTCCAGGACGAGCCGCAGGGCCTCAAGGCCTTGGCGTACCGGGTTACTGGCCGTCGGATGTTCAGTTACGAGGAGACAATCCGCCCAGCCCGGCAGCAGAAAGCACTGGATTACTTATGTCTTATCGCCTCTGAATCCTGGCCTAAGCCCGAAGCGATACCCTATCAAGCCAAAGGTGTCTGGAAGGTCAAGAACCCCTGGCCGATTAATAAAAAAGCGACCAGGATCTTAAGCGATTATTCAAAGAGTCCGGATATCGAATTACGCGAACGCTGGCTGAACATAGACCCAAACGAGGGCAGAGGGATCGCGGAGGCTAAGTTCGGGCTGATGCCTGATGGCGAACTGTGTGATATCCCCTTCGAGGACGCGCTTAAGTACGCCTGCCAAGACGCTGAGATGACATTGGCAGTCTACGAGTACCTGTGGCCCAGAATACACGAATTAGAGCTTGAAGACGTATTCTGGATGGATGTTAGTATACTCCCTATGGTTATGGGCATGATGGAGCATGGGATCAAGGCAGACCCGGACAAGTTCCGATCTCTAACAGAATATTACAATACTAAGAAAGAATTGTTACAGAAGAAAGTGTACGAGTTGACAGACCGGGATGTGCAATTAGGGAGTCATCAACAGGTGCGCAAGTTGTTATTCGAGGACCTGGGCCTGAAAGCAGTAAAGTTTACGAAGACAGGGCTGGAGCAGGCAGATGATAAGGTACTCGCGATGTTGCAGGGGACGCATCCGGTTATTGAGGTGATTAGGGATTGGCGAGGGTATGATAAACTGATTAACACGTACTCAGGGCCTATGCCCAATCGAATCGCGGCAGATGGGCGTATCCACCCTAAGATTAAGGTCACGCGCGCAGACACGGGCCGGCTATCGACCGCAGAGCCTAACCTGATGGCAGTGCCTAACCAGGATGAAGAGGGCCGGAAGATGCGGGAGGGATTTGTTGCGGAAGAGGGGTATGTGCTAGTTGAGGGAGACTATTCGCAGATAGAACTTAGACTTCTAGCAAAAATGGCGAATGAACCTTCGATGATTAAGACGTTCACGGATGGCAAGGATATTCACACAATGACAGCCTGTGAAGTGTTCGGATTACCTGAATCTCAGATTGATAAGTATAAGCACCGGTTGCCTTGTAAGAGGGTTAACTTCGGAATTCCCTACGGTACGGAAGCACAGGGACTGATGGAGACCCTGATCAAAGATGGTGCCGATCCGAGTACATGGACCCTAACCGCGTGCGAGGATCTGATCAAGGCCTGGTTCGACCGGTTCAGCAGAGTGCGGGATTATATTGCGGAGATCCATGCTTATGCCAGGAGACACGGTTATGTCAGAGATATGTTTGGGAGGATTAAACTGACACCGGGCGTATACAGCCCGAATAAGTGGGTAGTAATGGACGCACTCAGGCAGGCACAGAACCAGCCTATCCAGGCCTCCGCGCAAGGGATTATTAAGTTAGCAATGGGCAAACTGACACCAATTTATAGACAGTTACGCAGCGAAGGGATTGACATACGCTCTTTGATCCAGATTCACGACGCACTTCTTAATGAGATACCAGAACAACACGTTGTTTTTTGCAATCTGGTGACAAAAAGCGTTATGGAAACAACCACCAATATTGGAATCCCAACGCCGGTGGATTTTAAGGAAGGGACGGTGTGGGGATTAATGAAAGGGGAGGACGATTAGATGACTATTTTAAAACGATGCCCAGAGTGCGACGGGGACGGACGGATAGACGATTATATCTGTAACTGCTGCTCCGGACGGGGGTGTATAGTAGATAGGCAGGAAGACGAGGAGCACGATTATCACGGTCCGGATCTTCCGGAAGAGGATGAATATGATGATCATTGCTGGGAAGAAGGGGCACATGGAAAAGATTAAAGAGAAATTTATACAAATACTTCATTGGACAAAATCTGGCATAAGCCCCGATGCAGATTGTCTTATAATTATTAGAGATATAACCAAAGAAGCCCTCGCCCTCATTGAAGCGCAGGAGCAGGAAGATAAGTTCACGGTTAAGGTGAAGATACCGGAACTTAACCAAGATAAAACTTGTAGTATTTTTTGTCCACTACGTCATAAGCTAGAAAATGGCTATTGGACTTGTGCGGAGCAATTACATTTTGTAGATAAATACACCGTTAAATGTAAACCGGGTATTCGATGCCCTCAATGCCCAAGAGGAGAACCGAAATGACCAAACGAAATGAGTATATTTATAAAACCATACCGTGTAATCACGGTTTAGAGTGTCATCCTCCTTGTTCTGGCTTTCTCGAAGTTCGTGATCGTGAAGCAGAGTTACGGAGAGACAACCGGCGGTTACGCAAACAATTACGTAAATTGGAGGCACAAAATGACCATACAAGAACAGATTGACTTAATAGCAACCGAGATACATGGGTGGCATAAAGAAAGACGATTTATAGTAGAGGTTAATATCCAAGGTACTTGCGATTGCTGGGTTGATAAATATAATAAAGTAATGGTTAGTGTCTTGAACTATTCCCCCTTCACCAACATCCAACAGGCTATTGATGCGTTGGAGAAGTTTTGCAGAGACAAAGGGTATGAGGCTATTATAAAAATTACAGGACTATTGGATTGTGTTATTCTATATACAATACAAGAAAGAAATCCTATTGTCTATGAAGATAATAACCTTGCCACAGCCATAACCGATGCCTTAATCGAGGCGATAGGAGAAGGGAAATGACTAAATGTTTAGAATGTGAAGGATTTAGTGGCAAGTGGGATAGCGACGAGGGTAAATGTCCATCCTGTAGCGGACTTATCGATAGACTCAGATTTTTCCGTTGTAAATGTGGGGCAGAAATACAGGGCGGTGACCAGACAGACGAACATTTAATCATCTGCCCAAAATGCAAACGACAGGGACAGGTAGAAGTATTATCTTTTTAACGCCTAGGGGAGACTAGCTCTCCGTAACCCCGAAACGAAAAGCCGTGTATACTATTTCCGGTTTCCGATCCAGAATATTATACACGGCAGTAGATTTAAAATAATCAACAAGATAAGTAATACGCTTATCGCCCTAGATCAGCCATCCTCAGTCTCCAGATCGGCCCCGCACCCAGGGCAGATTCCATCCGCGCAGGAAATGCACCTGATCACAGTTCCACAGTATTTACATTTAATCGTATTCATTCTTCCGCTCCCCTTAACGCTTGAATAATATGTTTAGCAATCTTCTTGCCTATTCCGGGGATCTCCATCAACTCTTCTTCGGTGGCGCAGGCCAACTCAACAACGGTTTTATACTTCTCTGCGATCAGTTTACCTTTCTCCCATCCAACGTCAGGAAGTTCTTTCGCGATCCGATGAATTAGATTCGGCGCGATCAAGACTACTTTATTATTCTGGGGGGCGGTTTCGTGAAAGGCTAAATGAGCCCGGTGCTTGTCATAATCTTTTTGCCACCAATTATAGGAGTCGGAGATCCATCGAGCACTCTGACGTATATTCGGCGTCTGCCATACCGCGACATTGCAGATAATACGTAAGGTATTGAGATAGTTGTTGATCTCCCTCGCGGTAAAGCGGTTAGATCCCAGGTTGAATTCGATCCAGTTGCGGCCCTGAAGGATCTCGAGTACGCCATCGGGACCCTGACGCCACATACCCTCGACTAACAGGTAAACGAACTCGTAGGAGGCGGTGAGGCCCAGGAGCTGATGACCAGAGAGGCGACCTGAAGTGATTGACGCGACGAGATCTGGAATAGTCTTGCGCTCTATGCCGACGCTGACCTGACCTGATACCCCGTTGCCTATAAAAGCAAAATCCCCGTATTCGAGTCTGGTTAACTGAGTCGGGGACTTTATAAGAGGGGCGAGTTCTCGGCTTCCCTTGCGGTCGTCGATAAGGATCATAATCGAACCATTTCAATCCCTGGTGCGGGAGGATACTGTTCGGGGTGTTCTCCGTCATACTCTTCCGGTTCAGGATCACGAATTTCTATGGAGATCTGGATAAGTTCTTTCAGAGAATCACGCACGATCTCCCATTCCTCGTTGGTATGGTTAGTGTTAGTGTACTGGTCGAAGTCTTTGAGACAATCTTCAGCGCAATCCCAGTTCTCATCCTCCCATACAACATGGGCGGGGCCGTAGTGTAACGCGCTCTCGTCTCCATCAAGCTTAATTAGAGCCCGGGTGTAGATATCAGCGACCGGTTTAGACCAGCCCCAGTAACAATACCAGCAGATACTCATTTAATCTTCCTCGCATTCCGTGTCTTAATCTGTATATACGAATCATAATGATCTGAGCCTGTCTCCCCTAACGCGTCAAGTATATTCCACAGGAGATCCACCAGGGCCTCAGTATGCACCTTAGCCGCGTTCATATATACCGGGGGCACGTCAAACGCATACTGGTCGTGAATGATCTCTCCAGCCTCGTCCGCATTAAACGTATGCAGAAGGTAGCCTGTCTGGATGCTCTCGATCAAGATAGCGCTCTCCGGATTGTGAAGTACGTAGGTTAGGGGTGTCATGCGGTCTCTCCTTTCGAACGCTTTACGAGCCATTCTTTATAATTGCCTTTCTTACCCTCAGTACCATAATGCGTAATTGTTATATCCGGATGACACCAGATCTTGCCGCCCCTGTTCTGCCATCTGCGGAAGAATGCCCAGTCATCACGAATGATCACACCGTTCTCATAATCCTGAATCGGGCCATAGAAATCGTAGAATGGGCCGGGCTGGTGCGTACCTGTATCGAAATAGAATAGGGTCGGGTCTGCGGCTATGATCTGATCAAACACATGCCGGCGGACTCTCATAAACCCCCCGATACCCCGCTCTATCTCGATCTGGCCATAGAGATTAGGTACCAGTTTTCCGTCATAGATCTTGGGCACTATACCCATCTCGCCCCAGATGTTCTTGTTCGGATAACCCGCGCATACGACATCTTCCGGGGAACGGATCAGGTTAAACGCACCCTCTGTATCCCAGGATTCGTCTGAATCAATCCATAATAGATCCGTGGCCCCACTCTCCAGGAACATATAGATAATCGTGTTGCGCGACCGGTCGATGAAACTGTCCCCATCTACGTTAACCGAAGAGACTGGGATATTCGCCGCAGCGCAGCATTGGAGTAGGCGTACGAGTGAGGCGATGTAAGGGCTGAAGGCTTTGTGCTCGTAGAACGGGGTTCCGATACACAGAGACTTGGTAATTTTGGGATCGGGCTGCGTCAGGCGCTTATACACATTGGCGATATAGTTGTCGATTAGTTGGCGATTTTCAGCATCCACTTAATCCTCCTTAGGATCTAAACCTTGGAAATAAACTCTCAAATAATCCGGGCATCTCTGCTTTCTCTTTCAATCTACATAGATGACACTTGCAGATTATGACCAGCTCTGTACCTTTCAGCTGCTTGCCGGTGATGGTTATCTCACCACAATCCCTACCACAGATGACACATCTGAGTTCCATCGCTCCGACCCCCTACATCCATTCCGTAATATCCTGCCCGGTCGCCATTGTTGCGATCATCGGGAAGGTGCACATATCTCCGGTAAACAATTCCCATCTCAGCGATCCATTGGGCTTGCACTTGTGCAGAAAGAGGCCATATTCATGTGTCTCTTTGTCGCAGCGCATCTCGCCAATAATGTCGGAGATGTAATCCAGGCCCCCGAACCCCGCCATCTCGTACCTGCTCGTCTTCTTGTCCTCGATATACACGGACCGCATTTTATGAGAGATGATGATGTTTTTACGCTTCTCTTCAGTGGCTTTCTTGAGCTTATTCAGAAATTGGGTGAACTCTGGGTTTATCGCCGAGTATGCCGAAGCCGGGACCTGCAAGGTTTTGCCGAACTTGGATAACCGGAAGAGCTCCCAGAGTATCGAGCCTGTATCATAGAATAAGGTGCGGATTGAGGAATCTTCGAGGCCTGCATCTGTCGCTTTCTGGAGTTTCGTCCATTCATCCTGCGCAGCCTTGAGTGATTCCTGGTCTATCGCGATTAAGTTCTTGGTCTTTTTGTCATCGACTACGATTGTCTTGGTCTCGGGCAGCTCAGGCATGTTGATCGAATACCTGTGGATCTCCTTGCCCTCGGCGATAAACTTCTCTACTACACCTTTGAGCCCCTTGTCGCCGTCGAATATCAGCATAGGCCCCGGTGCAGTGAGGCCGAATGTAGTCTTGCCCATATCAGTATGGCCCATCGTGGTGACAAAGAGCCCTGTGATAGGGGTGCCCTCCATGCGCTCGAAGCCGACATCGATGAGTCGTGTTCTAGCAGTAGCCATTATTCCCTCCTATTCGATAATCCGAGCATTCCGGTGTATAACGTGAAATCTTCGTATTCCCATTCGTCGATCTCCCCGACTATCCCAGGATGGTTGCAGCTTCCATCGCCTTCTTTAAGACATACCCCTGTGGTAAGAGTTGTAAAAAGTACGATACAGCCGTCTGCGGCAATCTTTAAACAAGGGTAATAAGGAATCTCCTTTACTGCTATGTGTTTCTTCATCGATTTTGCCTCAATCATTGTGCTCCTCCTTTTAATTTGGTTAACATCTTATCTCGATACTTCAATATCATTGCCCAGTTCGACTCGATCTCTTCTTTAGTGAACCAGATCCGGCAGAACCGGGGTATAGGCCTCCGTGTGCGGTAATCACCGTTGACATGGAAGATCCGCATAATCACAACATCAGTGCCGACTGCGTAACAGTAACTTTTGACCTGAGTCATATAGCGCCAGTTGTCAGTCGGGGGCACTTCGATTAACAGCTGCCCTTCCTTCTTGACCGTACTCTTCCAGGTGAACTTATACTCTTCAACTGTAAGCTTACCTGTACCCTGGATCAGCAATTCCTCTGTCTCTGGGTTATAGATATCCTTGTCGATCCCTATTCCGTCAGGGCTACACACAATCCCGTCGCAGATAATCTCGTCAGGCCGTATCGCCATCCGATCAGCGTAGGCCATTTCGAGTGCGCGCTCCCAGATGAACCCGGCTTCCATTGTCATCTCTGAATCCCAGGTGCCGTCATCCTTGAATGCTTTATTGTTCTCCTCTTCGATGAACTTAATAATGTCGGTGAGGTGGATGCCTCCAGAGCGGGGGACGCCTGAGCCTTTGTGCGGGAACGGGAGTTCGATTAGTTGATATCTCATTATTTTTCACATAGACAACCAGTATCAATTACTGATCCATCTTCGGTATAACAGTTGTAAAGATCCCAGGCAAGTTCGCAAGCTGTATTCTGGGGGCAATCTGCGCACCCGCAACGTAACTGTGTGATGTCGATTTCAGGCCATTGCTTAAGTGCATCCTCGATTACATATCGTGGTATGGTCATGCGGACACCACTAGGAAATCGCAGGGATTGTGGCAGAGTTCGCAGACGTACCAGGCAGTACAGATGTCCGGTTTGGATTTATGGCCAAAGAAATCGTTACCCGTCTCGACGCGAACAGGTGCGCCGCAGCAGGTGCTGATCAATCTGGTCTGGAACACCGTCTGGGCTTTAACCTTTTGTGCCTTCCACTGGCGGCTAATAGATTCCCGTTCCCAGGGGGCCAACTCAGACCATTTGATTTGAGGAAGATATTTAAATCTGAAGGTAGCGGAGGGGATAGCTCCTGGAAGAATAGCCCATAGCTTTCGGAGTTCCTTTCGAATCTTTCCTTCAGGTTCAGTTCTGCCTGAATTTTTAAATCTGTAATGCGCAATGGCAGCACGGCGATGAGCGCGTATTCTACCCTCTTTCTTAGTAAACTTGCCGTAATCTTCAGGTGCACAGATCGCGATACCGCGATGATAATAAGCACCATCGAACAGATAGCAGATTGTGACACGGGGCCTGCGCTTCTCGTCGTAGAGGAATACATAGAAGGTTTCGAGCTCAGGTGCTCCAAAACGCGTAGTGATTGCAGAGTTAAACCTGGGCGGGCTAAGAGTAGACTTAGTACCGCCTCCACGCGCTCCTGTGTACAGTTTCAGGTCCTCTTTACTTTCAGCTATCCGAATCTCTTGCGGAGTATGTATCCGAGGTGCTTTGTCTATCCAGGCACCTGTGACCTCTGCGGTTACAACCCTGTCAGGTTCGTAAGGCTGCCATCTATCTTTAGTAGGGGTAGCACAGCATTCTGCGACACAGCGGCATATATTTATCCCGCGGTTATGTAAAAAACTGTGCCTACAAGTTCCGCAGTCATGGTAGTTCCGAGCAGACACCACGTCTGTCTCAGGCTTGGCTAGTTCCCATTTATCATTCCCTACGCAATCGCCTATAAACAGGCACCATCTCGCTTCCGGGTTAGTGGATCTGTGGCGACAATTTGAACAGTTTTCTATTTGTGGTATTGGCATATCCTCCCTCCTCATTCTAACTTTTTACCGTTTGCGTTCTCACGCACTTCCTTCGCATACTTCAACATCTCGGAACAGAGACGCTCTACTTCATCAGGGTTGGTGAAACGCGCAATAGACCGACCCTTGTTACAAAGTACAACAGCTCTGCGTTCGATTGATAGATAGACTGTGAAATGATTGGTCTGCATATTCGATCCTTGTTAAAAAGTGCCGGAGTTCGGTCATCGACCTCCGATAAAGCCCCCACATAATATAGGCATTCCGGCACTCGCCGCCAAGCAAGGCTACTTTAATGTCCCCAAAACATTAGCCTCTCCAGCTTTTGTTACCCTACGCTCTTCACTTCTCCGTTCGCGTAAGTCCACAGTCCACCGCCGCCCTCGGACAGGAACTTATCATTGGCATATACCATCGCCATTACCTGCGGCCTGACTGCGACCGGAACCTTCACCAACGCTGCCGGGATCTCTTTCTTCTGGAACTTGCCGTTCTTCTCACCCAGCAGTTCGAGCACGAATGTAGTCGCGGCTTCCTTCACTGCATCGTCTGTCGCTGCGGTCTTCTTACCCTTGACTGCGCCTGCCTTCTCTCCGGGCAGTTTGACGATACGATCCGGGACGAGGATCGACTTCGCATACTCTTTGCCATCTTTGCCGGTCTGGGTCTGAGACACGTTGCCTCTCTTGGGGAGCTCTTTGCGTATCATGTGCGCAACTACTCCGTCCAAGCAAGCAATAGATGTGGTCAGCTGGTTCTTGGGGAAGCCGGCATTGATCATCTCGGTCAAATAGATGGCCAGATTGGAGTTCTTGGTCATGGCGGTTTTGCTGCCAACCGGGACCAGTGTTTTTGCATCATCGCTCGGGACCCAGTTCTGGGCACTTCCCGCGCTGAGATACTGGACCGGGTACTCCTCGCCCGATTCGTTATCGACCATCTCCAGCTTGAGGCACGGGGCCGGAGCGTCTGCTTTTCCTTCGTAATCGTACATCACGAAAGAGTGCTGCAATTTTGCGATGATGTCATCAATCAGTCCTCCTGCGACGAAATCATCAGGATTCAACGATATGGCTTTTACTTCTTCACTCATGTTTATTCTCCTATTAATAGTTATCGAATTTTACATCTTGATGCTTTTCAGCTAACTCACGCTCGATCAGTTCAAGCTCTTCTTTGCGTATCTTGGGCGTTTGGCCCTCTCTCGTTCCTCCTTTCTTATACTTTCTGGCGCACCAGTGACAGAGAAAGTGCGCGCTGTAAGGTTTATCCGGGGTGCACTCGGCATTCCGGACGAATTTAAGATCGTGCCAGGCTCGATGTTTGCCGCAGACCTGACAGTAGAAACCGTGCTTAATAATCCGATGTGCGCCGCGACGAGGGAAGTTCTCGTATTCCATCAGGTGCCCGAAAGAGCGTGGATCTACGGCGCACTCTTCTGCGCAGAGTTCGATTGACTTCTCCTCCAGATAGTATTTGACTATTATCAGTTCCCGGATATCGTTGAAGCCACATCGTTTTGAAACTCCTTGCCAGTCGATTGTCAACTAAGTCGCTCCTTGGTTAAAGAATACTGGCAGACAGGATTCGAACCTGTGTGCAGGAGGCCGATGGTCTTTTACATTTGTCCTGCTCTATTTATCCGACCTGCGTATCCATTCCGCCACTGCCAGCTTACTACCGATCATGCTGTTCGGGAGAGGCACTTTGAGCGCACCCAAAGGAAACCACTTAAAGCGGCTTTTATAAACATAAGTAAAACAGTTGTACTATTCTATCTTATCTTATATTTACTGCTCACCTTCGGGCTTAATGCCTCTCCCGAACAGCAGGATATTATTTCAAAAACATTCAGTTTAGTTGAGAAGCAGCCGCCCTTGCGGGAACCTGGGTATCAGGTTGGAGGAGGGGGAACCCGGCTGCTCAAAGCCCTAGTCTACTGTTTGATTAGTAGGGTTGTCAAGATCTTTCAATTCTTCCATTAGTTTCTGTGCATAGATTTCGATCTTCTCCGCATCACGGTAAGGTGTACCTTTATAAGGCAACCTGAGTGCGTACTTAATTATGTTGCCGAGCAGGAAGCCCTCATATGGATCGAGATTAGCACCGCTGAGTTTGACCTTGATCACGTCGAGGACTGATACGCCGCCGATATCATAATGCTTAGACTGTGCATCCAGATTCAGATTGCTCATCCCCGCACCTCGCCCTCTTCCAGCACGACCGTGCACTCCTTCCCGTCCCCTACGCGTTCCATCCATATCTGGAAGTTCTCAGTGTCTGCCATCTCGGTAATCAGCTTAAGGTTCTCAGAATCGAGCAGGCTCCCATCACGAAGCAGCAGTACGCGCAGATCCGGATTAAGTGCCATACCCATAGCGACTGAGATACGGAGACGCTGGGCTCCGCTGCACTGCGGAAAGGGGATACCATTAAACGATACACCGGTCTCATCGAAACTCAGCCCCTCGACAGGGAACTTCGCTGCGGACAACGTATCCGATTTCTGCTGATCGATCTCGTCTATCTGCCGGGTCAGCTCTTCGGATTCGATTAACTTGGCCGAGTGCTCCTTCTCCATCTCCTTGCGCTGTTTCTTCAGACGGACTTTCTGATTGGTCGCGTCTGCGTCCTGGATCTGCTGGAGGATCGGGGCAGTAGGTTCGTCAATGAGCTCCAGGCTTGTCATCGAATCTAACAGGCTCTGGTTCTGTTCGAGATCGCGACGTTCCGCTTTCAGTTGGGCTTCGAGCTGATCGATAACAGCGACAGTGCGCACCACTGCGGCTGTGATGTCTTTGATCTGGTTGCGCAGGGCCTCGTTGTTGTCGTTGACTGTCTGTGCTGCGCCGAGCTTATTCGTCAGATCTGATACGCTTACTTCCTCATCAGGCGCATTCTGAACCGGGATTGAATCGACCCGTGCTTTCAACGATTTCACTTCCGCGTTAACTACAGTCCGGGCCGAATAGATCTGCTGCCGCTGTATATCTAATGCTGTGAAGTCCAGCCCGACTAACTGCTTAAGCGTCTCCAGCTGCTTCTTCTCTTCCATCTGCGCGAATGCAAACGGATCGAATGTGAGCTTACCGGTTAACTTGTCGAGCATTGACTGCGGCGACGCGAACTGCTGACCCTCTGCATTGGTGATAGAGATCTGGCCACCGCCTGACTCGGTTATAGTCCGCGTGATCAGGATCTCAGGTAAGCCGACTTCGCCCAGATCTAACGAGATCTTGGCTGACTTCGTACCTTTGCGCACCGGGGCCTTGTCGTAGGATTTCTTACCAGCCAATGCGAACATGATCGAATCGAGTGTACTGGTCTTGCCCTGCTCGTTATTGCCGCCAATGACAACCATGTTCGATTCAGGTGTGATCGAGATGGCCTTGAGCTTCTTGACGTTTTGCGATTCAAGTTTGATGATTTTCATTCGTCATCCCCTTCCCCTGGAATTTGTCTACCAAGGAGTCTCCGCGCTCTGTCCATTGCGGGTTTCATATCCGCATTCATCCAGTCTGCGAATACTCGCACAGAGTACTGTTTGCCCCCTGCTAAGGATTCCCAGGCATCGACGATCTGATTAAGCATTCTTTCCATATCCGCGAGTTTTGCGTTAGCCATTTGTCTGTGCCCCTCCCTCTACCTTGCTCTCCAGCTTCTCCTTGATATTCGGCATAGGTTTGAATGAGATCTCGGTCGTCACGTTCATCGCTGCGTTATCCGCTTCGAGCACTGTCTTGAATTTGATCTCGAACTTGTCGGTGTCGTTGCGAATAAACGCTGTGTTAAGCATGTCGCTGTAGGTATCTACCAGCCCCTCGAGTTGTTGTTTGATTTCGGCTAATACTGCTTTGGTGATTCGTTGTTCGTCCATGTTAATCCTCCTTTAGATTGTTATGCTTTTAAGTCCGGGTGCCCATCTGCGAGACCCTCAAAGAACTCCCTGAGAATTGTCCGCAGATTAATAGGCACCACTTTCATACGACCTGCCACCCTACGAAGCACTATTTTAGGACTTCGAGTGTATTCTGTCAAGAACTTATTTTGAGAGCCGTAGATCTTCTCGACTATATCGGCGACGAGTTGTTCCATATCTAAACCCCTCTCGTATAGCCATTAAGCATTCCCCCAGTATATTCAAACCTGTACCGTTGCAGATCCCCCAGAATCTATCCCCCCATGTATTACCTTCTATCAGTTGCGCTGAACCTGTAGCACACAACTTAATTCGAAGATCTTCATTCAGGACAAATTTCTGTGTGAGAAACCCATACATAAGTTCTACTTTAACGTCTTCCCAATCGGGGCGTAAACTCAGAGTCCGACCCAGCTTCTTTGCCTCCGAAGGCGTTTTTCTATTGGAGATGTCTGCGCGACGGCCTCTATCAAGAGTTTTAGCGGCTTGAAAAGCATGTTCGACTGTTGGATAGCTTATTCCATACTCATCTGTTATAGGAAAACGCAAAGGGTAGAAATTAGATAAATAGCGGTATAAGCCTTGGAATTCGTAAATTGTAGTTTCCATATTAGAACCCTATTAACTGAGCAGGTTTGTGGAGAGAAGTTGCATACTCTACTTCTCTACTTACGCCGAATGATTCCTCCCACCCTGGCAGATCGAGTACCCACAGCTCATCGCACCACTCGATGAATGCGTAGTCCTGCTTCAGCCATACCTCATGCGTGTGCTCCGTCAACCCCTCTTTCTGTATAGGCCATGAATGACTGATAGGGCTGAACACGATATGGCCATCGCGGATCAGCTCTCCTGCTTTATAATTAAGCATCAAGAACCGCATCTCCATTATCGCAGGGCACTTGTGGTAGAATGGTCCGGCTAAGTAGATCCTCATTCTGTTACAAACCTCGCAATAGTTTTCCAGAAACTTAAGCGACTGTATAGAATAGGTGCACAGCGTATGACTCTATCGGTCTTTAGCACAAAAGCTGCGCAGATTCCTTTATAGGTTACTTGGTACAATCCGTCTCTCACAACTCCCTCGCTGTCGGTATTATATCTGTTGTTTTAAATGCTGCTCTGAACCACGCTGGGCTGAAATCTTTGTACGCACTTAATATCCACCGCACATTGTCGTCTATAATAAAGTTCTCGCTCCAGTCATCCGGTGCCCGTGTAGCCCGGCCTACTGTCTGAATAAGCGATTGGATCGCAAGATACGCAGAATAGTCCGGATCATCCTCCAATCTTGCTTTGAGTATCGGGCTCGACATATCCGGGAATGCAACCTTGCCTATAATCTGAAACCTGCACGACTCATGGTCAAAGTCATAACCGGTAGTCAGACTAGGGCTCACCAGGATCGCAGGCTCCAAGCTCTGTTTGAACTTACTCACTACCTTCTCCAGATCATCTGGGGCATGACTCAGCATCAGGTCCCGGTGCCGGCTATGCGTTAACAAATAGTCCCGGCGTTTATAACTCACCGTATGTATGATCCCCTTCCTGTCTAATCTGCCGTCTAAGATCTGATCTATCCTTGACAACCAGCGTTTCTGATCTGTATCTGTGTTATTGTTATTCATCTTCAGCGTGGGTATGTGCCACAGCATACGGTTTTTGACAGGGAATGTCGAAGGATATTCGACAATGGTGTTTGATTCCGGCTTAACCCCCAGCAGATCAATCGTCTTCTTGCACACTGTAGCGGACATAAACACGACATTAGGTATATTCTTGAACAGTACCCCTTCGCAGTATTCCTTGGGCCACTTCGGGGCGAATTGGATCTGATGTTCGGAGATCTCGAGTATCCAGTCCTTGTCCATCTTGGGGATCTGAGTGAGTGAGTTCTTCAGTGAGTTCAACTGCGCGAGTGCGCTTCGAGACGCGGACGTTACTCTGCCCCCGGTACTCGCAGCTTGGCCCCGGATATACTCGATCTCTTTATCTACGTATGGTTCTGTCTCTCTGGCCCAGGATTGCCAGAACTCCAGCTTATCCGAGATCAGTTTGGGTAAGAAGCCACATGTTACAGGATGATTGCGAGGAAGCGTAACAGTAAGGAAATCAGCCACAATCTGAGGAATGTTATGGGCTTCGTCGAGAACCAGAAGATCGAACTTTCCGAGCCCTTCTCCATATAGGTGATTATACATCCAGAAGTGGTAGTTGGTAATGACGAGCTGAGATTGGATTGCCCGGTCAATCGCCCTGTAATATGGACAGGTTTTCGAAAGGCGTTCAGGACATTGGAAACCAGTGATACAGAGTCCTTCGTTGCACCTCGTTCCGTCTGATTCGAGAAGACAATAGTAGGCATTTTTCCCTCTTACATCTGTCAAGCCCATAGGCGCAAAATCCCTGAGCAGTTGTGTTTGTAGTGCTTTAGTGCCAGTTAGGATAGCGGTACGGTAGCCGGCCATCTGAGCAGCCGCCATATACGTTAGCGATTTTCCGGAGCCAGTACTCAGGATACCTGTAAAGAAGCGATTCGGTTTGCTGAGAACCTCTTGCACCGCTTCAAATTGGCGTGGATACCAGCTCTTGAACTTCTCCGGTAATCCAAACTCGTACGGAGCCGGATAATCAACCACGCGGCATGACCTCTTCGTAACTCAACTTCACGCGGCTATTGAGTTTCTCCCACCAGTCGAATACTAATGAATTGCGGAAGCTCTCGCTATACTCGTCCCATCGATACGAGATCCCGTGTTCGCGCCGAAGCTCCTCGGTGTCTATAATCTCCGAGTGAGTTACACCCGGCGCGATCTCTGCTTTGAATTCGACTAACATGTTAATCCCCTCTCTGTTAAATAGTAATACCCTAACCAGTGGCACCAGTTCTCCGCATACTCCTCATTTGGGTAAGGGCGGATCTCGTAGAGAAAAGGTGGGCCTTCGGGTAAGCGTTTAATACGTACTTTCTCGATGTCGTCGAGTAGCCATCGCGCTTCAAGTGGGAAGTCGATAGCAATATCCTTGCCCCCTTCTGGAAACATTGCGGATATAAGACTGTCTCGGACGGTCCCCATTACTCCCCCTTTTTATAAAGTGCTCTGACTCTCTCCCACTGCTGACGATCATAAATCTGACCGAGTGGGAGAATCCCCCCTTTAAAGGATACCCGTGCGCGGTCGTCACGCTCAAACGCTTGTTCCAGTTCTGTGCCGATCAGATCACGGTCGTGCCTAGGAATACGTTTCCAGTTCTTTTTAGCCCAATCTACCCACATACCAGGGGCGACTGAGCTCCGGCCTAAGCAATAACGAAAAGACATCCAGACCATGAATGAGGGCAAGTTCATTGCTCACTTCACCTCTCGTCGTAAACGTTTCGAAGTTATAACGTCTGAGACCTCACTAAAATAGTTCATGCAGGCGTCGCAATAATAAAGAGTTGCCTCTCTCCAGAACCAAGTATCCCCTCCACGCGCACCCGTAAGAAATAGCTGTCTAGCACTATTCTGGTTATACATTCTCTCTTTGCATTCTGGGCACTCTCTGACCATATTACTCTTCTCCCAACATCTGCGACAGATTAACCTGCCCGGCCTCTTCAATCAGTCCGCCCCAGCGCATCGTGAGCTCTTTGGTATACTGATCCTTCCAGTACCCCTCGGGCATTGCGCGTAACTTCTCGGTAACCTTGAGCACGAGTCTGACCGCCTCGCCCTTGGCCCCGCGTCCCATATGCTCTGCGACACGCTTATTAAGCTTCTCGAATAAAGTGAGGAAGTCCTGGTAATACTCCTCTTCCATTATTATCGCATTGACTGCATCAACTGTCGCCATTATGCTCGGTATCCCAGAGCGTAAATTCTCCAGAGCCTTGAGTAATAACGCGTCTGCGAGTCTATGAAACTCACTTGCATCTTTGAGCGGGAACTTCTTGCTGCTGATGATCCGTGCGATCTGCTGTAAGATCCCGGGCTGTGAGCGATATTGAACTCGAACACTGTGGCCATTGGTATCACTAGCTGAAACGCGGAAGTCTGCTTCTTCGAGTTGTGCGATCTGAAGACTGTTATCTGAACCGACCTTTACATCCATAGTAAGCTCTCCTTGATAGATTATTTGTTTGGGTCGTAGGGGACGAGGACTTTGCGGCCATCGAGTTCTCCCAACACGTACTCGTATTCTGGGGTTAAAGCAATAACACCGAAATAATGATCGAGATTAGCGCATTGTTCTACTGCACGGGATAACGCCGCTACGTCTTCAACGTCGATGAGTTGTTCGACTGGTATACTCACACTCTCCCTGTTATTGATCTTTATACTAATCTTTTTGTACGGCATTCGTATTCTCCTTTGTTGTAATATACATCTCGGACTTACCGCCATAAATCGTCCCCTCTTCGATATAAATAGAAGGCCGGGGCTCGCGGTGTTCAAGTGCATCGAGTCTATCCCATGTCTCCCAGAGCACCTTGCTGAGGAAGATGTTATAGGATACAAGCCAGAGCCAGAAGACCCATAGGAGTATGTGTCTTAGTGTATTAGTCAACTGATACACCAGCACACCTCTGCATCTCTTGGAGCGTTCTGGCACGTATAAATTCATACGGTGTAGGCGTAGTGTCAGGAAGCAGAAGAGTAATAGGCTTAAATTCGTCCAGATCTTCTATACAAGGTTCGAGTGCGTTACTCACCGGCTTAGGAATCTCTTCCTCCTGGATCACGCTCTCGACCTGGATCGCATCTGAGGTTATGTTTAATCGGATCTCGATTATTAACTTAGGCATTAGCATTCCCTCCATGAACTGACTAGTTCAGCAGACTTCCCATATTGTACTCCGAGCCAAGTTATACATGCTTCCCTGCTGGTAAAATCCCAAGCGTAATAGAAAGAGGTAGGCCCGCATTCGGACGAGCAGCTCCCTTCCTGTGTTTTCCGGAAACCCAACCATCTCCACCCGTACCAGCGCTTACGCTGAATGCGATATATTTTTCCGTCTGTTAAGATTCTAACTTGCATAATTCTCCTTTGTATACAGCTTTTATCCCAGATACTGTACTCTACGGATATCGAAGTACAGTCGTACGTGGGGACAATACTACACTGCGCTATATCAATTTGTCAACCATTATCTTAAGTAAATTCTTAAACTGTCTATCAGTCGCCTTTGCCATAATCGCATTCTCCAATTCAATAATCCGCTTCTCGGGCGTGTCATAATAAAGTCCGTGAAGTGATTCGTGTATCAGTGTTGCCATTATATCCTTACACGGGTTAAGCTGCAACACTTCGAATCCTGAACTCATTATAATCTTATCGCCTTTTCGAATCGCAGTGATCGTAGGGTCAAACTCCCTTGCCTTGTTCTGCCATTTGAGTTTACTATTAAGCTTGACAAAATGATCCTCCTCGCGCAGGTATTTGCGTATCCTGGCGAGGTAGTAATTCGTCTTGGAATAGGAGAGTGCGAAGGTCATACTTAGCCTCAATCTAAGATCTTTCGTAAATGGTTGTTCTACCTTCCAGCTTATCTTGTTGTTGGGCTTCTTCGAGAATCATATCCATGAAAGTTCTCTCGAAACGGCTATCCCAGTCGTCTATACTCTTTCCGTCACAAAAACAGTAAGCCAGCAACACGATCTCGATTTTCTCACCTTTGAGATTTGTGAATTTTAGTGTAGCCATACTCCCCTCTCACTTAATATTTGGTGTATAGATCCCATCCAGATCCGGTGTCAGTATCGGCATCGTATCTAAGTACAGATCACTGACCCGGTTAATCCCGTGCTTCGGATGCATATAGAAGATCTTCTGGCTGGGCACGGTGGACTGCGACATCCGGTTGATACTCAAGTCATCCCCTCCCACCAGACTCCCATTAATAAGTATATGCTCACTGAGCTGGGCAGGGGAATGGAAGTGCCCGATAAGCTGATAATTAACGATCATGTTGTATAGATTCGCGAGCTTACGGTACTTTCTATCCAGGCCATAATAAGGCGTACCCGAATAGCTCATTACCTTCTCGCCGTGGGACAAGTGAAAGTTAAAGTCCCCGTTGCGCACCAGCATCTCAGGCGATTCACTGACGAATACCTTGACGTTCTCCTGCGACCGGAGCGACATCTGAAGCATTCGGTACAGCAGATAGTCGAAATTGGTCAGGTAATGGTTCTCGCCCTTCGCTCCAGGCCGGCCATGATTGCCTATCGCACAATTGTGGACTGCAATATTATTTGCAATATAACTCTCGTCATCCTCTACAGTAAAATTATAGACAGGGCCAGAATACTCCACTTCGGTTTTAGTTTTTAGCTCCGTGAAGAGATACTTATCATAATATTTTATCCGGCTTCGGCTATCAAGTTGAGAACTGAATCCCTTATGGATAAGATTAATAAAACTACCGAAAACTCCGAGAGTGTAGGCTTTAGAGTGATAGGTAATACTTTTTAGAGTCTGATTCCGAACGTTGCTAACAGCTTTCCGGTAAGAAACTGAAACTGGTATTTTGTTATTGATAAGAATTGTTACTAGTTGTTCTTTTAGGGTTTTAGATATAGTTACGCCTACAAGAGTGTCACCTTCTGACCCCTTCCCAAAGCACCCGTCTCCATAAAACCATCCTCTAACAGTTTCCAATAATAATGCGGGTCGCAAAGAAGTCAATTTTGAGTGCAAACGTTTATTTCCCGCACCAGACCCACAAAGTATTTCGAATAACTCCGCAAGCACGTTACTGCCTACCATAAGTTGCGTAACGTGCGAAGCGGGTTTGTAAATTCGATAAGAAGACAAACCTAATTCACGTTTCAAGATATCTTCAATATCTAAAAGATAATTTTCTTCTTTCTGATTGAAGGTGAAACAGATACCCACACGATTTTCCCTGCCGCTTATAAGGTGCCCCTCCGCTAGAAAATACCCCAAAAGCCGCATAAAGTCTGGGGTAAGAGGTATAATTCTAGGCAACATTTTATCTGTATGTGTATGCCAGAGTCCAACTCTACCTTTTAATTCCTTGGTAATCCGCGTACCGAGATAATCGTATAGATCAATAACCTCAAATTTAGAATCGAAGTCAAACTCTTGTTGAACAGGCACAGCTAGATAATCCCCTTCTACTAATTCTGAAGCGGGATAGAACTGGGGGATAACCTCACCTCGCCGTTCTTTACAGTTCTTACAGGGATAATAAGATTTTTTATCTTCAGGTTTAAGCCAACATACTGCATCTCTTTTTTTCCAGTTTTCGATCTTACAGGCAAGACTGTTACGTTTTATGGCGAGAATTGGGTGCTCAGGTGTAACTCGAAGAGGGTAATCATAAATGCCCTCAAACATCAACTCGACGAGAGAATTACCAGAAACTTGACGCGACATTATTTTTGTAACTTTCTTCTTCTTTCCGGTATGCGTAAGAACTTCGTCCCCATTTTGGATATCAGCTATATTTTTGGTATTCAGATCGCTCATCTTAATCTGTGTCTCAGGGGGGCAACAGAAGATCTCAACGCTGTTGAAGATTCCGGCAAGGCCCAGGATGACGTTAGTATTCAGCTCCAGCGCATAGAATAACTGCTCTGTAAGAAACAGATCCAGCGCGTAAGATTGCCCCTTGTAAATATTCTCTCCTGTTACTATGTCACCCAAATAATACAGAACGAGTTTATTGAGCCCGAGCGGAGAACTGTCCTGCTCTTTGAACGTGAGCACCTTCTCTACCCAGCGGTTGAGCCGCTTCTTATACGTGGCTGCGTCGTAGCCGCCCAAACCTTGAGTGGACTGGGGGGTAATCTTGGCCCCCACGTGATCGTCTGAGCGCATCCCGTGCATCTCCAGGTTCTCCCGGCTATGCAGATTCTTCGGTATGCTTACCGGTTTGATTTTCATCTTGGCTATCTCGGCAGAACAGTTATCGATGAATAGTTTGAGTGCCTCCTCGTGTGACTGGAGCCGGGACATCAACTGTTTGTTCTGTCGTACCAGTGAATCCTTAGAATATTCCTGCGTATCTGCGGCAGGCTGCGGCGCATCACCCATTAGATCAACCCAAGTCTTACCTGTGAGTGTGAGAAGCACTTGCCGGCAGGGTAGTCCATTAGGGTACCCTACGCATTTACCCTTGCCTATCTTGTCATAATTGTTTGCACTGAGATAACCGTAGTTTGCAACGAATTGCTCGAATGCGGCAAGCGCACTGTCAGCTGTCCATTTAGTTGTCATTAAGTCCTCCTTTCGATTCGATAAATCTAAAATGAGCTTCATCCTTTTCTGGCAGAGAGATATGCGGACAAATCCAATTATTGATAATCTCGGTTTTGCAAACAATCTCTTTTGTTCGTACGGGGAAGAGGTTGCTGAACCAGATCGGCAGATAATCGCGTTTAAAATGTTGCCAAGCTGTTGCAGGAACGTGTACGTGATCATAAAAATATTGCTGTGTGGTGTTACCTGCTAAGGAAGTTTCGAAATGGAATATAAGATGTTCATACAGCTGATCATAGAGTTTCTCATAATAATGCCAAGCTGTCAGATTATCGAGAGCACTCTGAGAGATCTTACACTGGCAGTCCAATTTGAATCTGGGTATAAAATAGTTCTTAACCCATAGATCTATAGTGGGTAGAGCTAAACTCGGTTCACACCGTTTCATTAAGTCCTCCTCGAATAGTTAATAAGATAGAGCGAGGGTATGGTTGAAGTCCACACCCCCGCCAAGGAAAGGAGAATCACTATGCGAGATTAGTCTAAGAGGTAAGAGGTAGTGTTGTCAAGTTTAAATTCGTCACTGTTTAAGCTTCGGCATATTCTCGGCAAATTTCTGGATCACCTTGGGTGCGAATGCCGCAAGCATAAACATCACAGTCAGATACATTCCATTGCCGGAAGTGTCGCCCCTAATCAAAATATACCAGGAGAATATAAGCGCCTGGAGAAGGCAGGTAAAGCTCGCCATACGCAGGAAGGATTTGACCCCGGGGGCCTCTTCCATATAACCAGTTGGTCGTGTAATTTCTTCTGTCATGTACAGCTCCTTAAAAAGGGACACTTAGTGACAGGCCATAGACCAGATCAGGTCTATTGTAGCCTACGAAAGGTCCTATATAGAGGTTATCTATTATCGGGAGAGACTTACCAATATTGTAAGCTCCCGGTGAGAACTTGAAAATGTAATCAGTATTGCTGCGAATAATCCCGAACTCCACGAATTTGAAATCGAGATCCGAGTGGGTCCGGCCATATCCGGATAAGCTGAGACTTAGCCCCGCACCGACGAGATGCTGAGTTGCGTCGAGATCAAGTGACAGTCTCGGGTCCCACCAGTAGAACTCTTTCGTGCTCTTCTTCAGCTGGACAAACTCCGCGTCTACCTTGAGCGGCAGCTTAATCCCTTTGCTGTCTGAATCTTTATTATTCTCGGCCCAGGCCTCCACGTATGTATTCCATTGCCCATCTGCCTGTTCGGTTTGCACTATCTTGGTCTTATACTCTATAGGGTATATCCCCGTTTTCCACCTTTCGCTCTCGTCCTTGTTGGGATAGGTGATCGACCACGCCCAGGGGATCGAGATAGTCTTGCCTTCTTTGTCTGTTTCGGACGCGTAGATCTTTTTGAAATACTGTTCTTCGGGGTCGCCTGTGCCCGGTCTGAATGTATGGTCCGACGCATCCCCAAGTACCAATGATCGATTCTCGTTAACAGAGCCCGTAATCGTTCCAACATTTTTAATCTCCTCGTGATTTGCGGCGATCAGTTTGCGCATCTCCGCATTATCCTTGAGCAGCGCATTAAGCTCAGACTTGTCGCTGACTACCTTTGTCTCGGCCCGGAGCTGGTTGATCGTAATCCGGTACTCTTCCCGGGCGGCTGCGATCTCTAGCCTGGTCTGCTCTTCGGCGTTATCGAACTTAGACTCGATCCAATGGTAAGTACGCAGACCGAAGATAATCCCGAATAATAGAAGCGCGCCGAATACAATCAATTTGGCAGTTTCAATGTATGCTGAAAAGGCTATCTTCATTGAACGTATACCGTGTTGTCGTGTACCTGGAAATGTAGGTGATATGCGTTACCCTCGACTTTATGATAGAGCACACACTTCTTCTCGGGCCGGCTGGGGTCATATATCCAATGCTTGTTCACATCGTCTACGATATTCTGGGGTACGGGGTAGACTGTAGATCTCAGGTCATAACCACGCAGTGGATCAGCACCATGCACCCCGGGATCTCCGTCCCTGTGTCCTGACGTAAATACTAGTCTACTGTATCGGACCTCCATCCAGCACACGAGGTCGATCAGTTTCGGGTGCCACGCGACTTCAAGCATCTCTCTGAGCACTTGTAAATTCTTAAATTCTATACTCATCCTTACCTCCATTTTGTTGTATATTATGCAGACATCTGATCCATACACCCTGGCCGATTGCAGTCAGTAACACTCCAAAGCCTAAAAGGGGTAGCGCCACGTCCCAGTTGCCTTTGTCCATTTGCAACGCGACAAAGATCCCAATAGTCGAGTCTACGCCCGAGATAATAATCATCATCCATTCGATCCACGCGAATTTCAGAATATGAGGGAGGCTCTGAGGGTTCATCCATTGATAGCTCCTTATTTACTTATCTTCTTGACAGTCAAGATAGTGCTTGGAGTTGCCGGTCTGGTTGGACTTGCCTGCGCAGCTATAGCCAAAAGCTGATCATTCGTTGAGCTCCCCACCCAGAACATTTCAATCTTATCTCCGGCGGCCAAGTCAAGAGCGATGTCTGCTACAGAAACAACCACATTCGACGCTGTTGCAATCTGAACTCGCGTATTCGACCGATCTACATTAACACCATTTTTCCTGAACCAAATATCAATTGTAGTCCCGTTACCTGACGTGCAGTCACACAAAGTCGAAAAGATAAACCCGTAACAACCAACCGCGGATAAAGTGATAATTGAACTATTTGTCCCTGTATGTGTCCCGCTTTGACTCCCTGAAGTATTAACCGCTGCACCCTGCGGCGTCGCAGATATTTCAAAACTGTCCGTTCCAAATCCCGCAGAGATTATATAATACTTTGTCCCGGGCGTAATTCCTGTAGGGAGAGCCCCATCTGTGGTAAAAACCACAGGGCTATCTACATAAAGGCCATGCCCTGCCCAATGGACAACCACAGGAGTTGCGATATCGATAGTTACTGTCCCTGTCTTGCCTTTCGTTACACCCGTCTCATGTTCAACGGTATCAAAAGTCATAGCCCAAGGGACAGAAGTTGAAGTCAGGGTATGCGTTGTGCTGTCCGAATAAATTCCATGTCTGATTGTATAAGCCGCATAAAGGTCTGAATTAAGAGCGAAGCCGCTGACCCAAGAGCCTGAACCGTAATACTGAATCTCGAAACCCCCGGCAGCCAGAGTGGTAAGACGCCATTTATCAGCATCGTTGTCGCCTTCATCCGCGATTAGACTAAGAACTGCGTCCCCTGCTTCAGTCCCAGTGATGGTAGCAGCCTGACTGAAAAAATTGTTTGTTATTGAGGTATTCCCCCAGGTAGCTGTGTTCGAGCCGTAACCCTCCGCCATATGCCCTATAACTATCTCATTTGTATCTCCATCAGCATAAGGCTGGGTTTGATAACCGATAAAGATAGAATTTGCACCCGTAGTGTTGTCGATTAATCCATTAACTACTGAACCAGCCCTAGTCCCAAGAGCTACATTCCAGTCGCCAGTAGTAATATTATTAAGGGCAAGATATCCAACGGCTGTATTCTCCCTTCCTTCAGTTATACTCAACATCGAAGTATAACCAACGGCTGTATTATAAGCACCTGTAGTAATGTCTCTCATAGACTCATTGCCAATTGCAACGTTCGCAGTATGACTATTTCCCATTACTCCGTATAGCGCGTGAAAACCAAGAGCCGTATTGTAGTTTCCTGTCTGATTATGGTAACCTGCCGCGTTTCCAATTAATGTATTCCGGTCTCCTGTCGTAAGACTTCTCCCTGCCGAAGACCCTACAATAGTGCTAGATAAAGCCTCTGTAGCATTAAGCCCTGCCGAAGCTCCAATCATTACATTGCCGGTTCCTGTAGTAAGTGCACTCCCTGCACCTTCACCTATAAGAATTCGAGTGTCGGCATTATTCAAAAGCAGTTCAGATTTCCAAGCACCGCTTTCATAACTTTCTATTGAAAACTTTTTATCAGCAGCAGACGCTACAAATCTCCATTTATCTTCATTGTTGTCACCTTCGTCAGCATAGAGATTAATAATTCCATCTGCCCCCTCAGCGCCCTGAATAGTTACTCCACCGAACGTCGGACTCGCATCACTGCTCAGATCCTGGTTCACTATCGTATCCCCTTCAATAGTCAAACTCCGATTCGCCCCGACTACCTTGATCCCCAGCGTCCGATCCGCAGTGTCATCCTCATTCCAGTAGACCTCAAGCGTATTCGAACTATTTGTATCGAGTAATGCAAGAACAGATGACGCTTCCTGGCCGCTCTCCATGCTCGACGTAAAATCGCTCTGCTCGTAATCCTCTAGTACGTCTCTGTTATTCAGCTCATACCAGTACCAGATATAAAACTCGACTCCATTCCTCGGTGCATAATCAAGCGTCACGAGTCCTGAACTATTAATAGACGCAACACCTACGCGATTGCGCAACAGAGGGATAATCGAATCATAGGTAGGAGATCCGCTGGTGTTTGTCACGCTGGCAGTAGAGGTAATCAGTACTCGGGCCGCAGCCCAATCGCCGAGTAAGAATGAGGCGTTGAGAGATCCGTTCGCTTCACCTGAAAGCTGGAACGTAGTGTCCGCCCCATCACCAGTAAACTTCTCCCTGAAGACTACACGCGGGGAGTAGAGATAACCTGAGATCCATCTGTAACCATTAATAAGTATCATTATTTCTGCCTCGTATTTGATTTAATGAACGCCATTATCTCGCCCTGTTGTTTGGCATTCTCGATCTGGAAATCGTTAAACGCTTTGAGCGTCTCTTTCTGGAGCTGTTTCAACTCCAGCAGGTCCTCATCCTGTTCAGCATTCTTCTGCGCCGAGATTTGGATATCAACCATACTCTGCGCAATCTGTGCTTTACATGCCGGCATATCCTCGGCAAGAGATTTCGTGTTATACCACATGGAACCGACGAAAGTAATAACTACGATGATCGTCCCGCCGCTAAGTATCCATTTCCACCGCCCATTTGAATCGTATTTTACCATCTCGCATCTCCACCGTGAATCCTCTGAAAAAGGTTATAGGTTATCCCTAATGGCAGTTAAGGGCCGACTAACGTTATTCCACCTGCTCCATAAACAGCAGCACTTCCACCGGCTGAATATGTGGCTGCTATACCTGTCCCAACTACTGTGGCCCCGATTGAGAATGTCGGGGATGCCGTGAGTTCTTCTGCACCCATTAAAGCTGTCGCAGGGGGTTTAGCGGTTATTGGGCCGTCTGTGGCTTCAATGTCAAAACCTATTTGTGCTCCTACTGTCCATGTTGCCACCGTATCGCTAGTCCTAACCAGTTCTGTAACGGCAGCTTTATCTCGAACCTCTGCGTTCCATCCTGTCGCTTCTGAGGTTACTGATGTTATGCTATCTATTATATTCTGTCTTTGAGCAGCAAAAGTTCCGTCATCAGCAACCCAAGTATCTCCTGTCAACGTGAGGATTATTGTCCCTCCACCGTTATAGATATCTTCCTCATCTGCTCCCGTAGCGAGTGTGCCAGAGAGGGTACAATAGGGGTTATAAATATCACTCGGCATCTGATTCCCAAGATATTCCCAAATGTAAGAGGTAAGGGTAATATCATCAGTTCCATTTAATTGCTTACCCGTGGCTGCAAAACCCCTCAAGCCTGTTATTTCTCCATTTGTATTACCGGCGTAAGACGCAAATTTAACCTTAATAATATCTTCATTAGGAAAAGGCCATAAGGATATAGCACTTTCTGTGTTATATCCTGTTTCTCCATAAAATGTACCTGTGGCTCCTATCTGATATAAGATCCTTGGCCCCAATCTGCCGCTGCCTGATCCTGCTGTCGAAAGTGTTGATCCCGGCTCTATCCGGATAAGATATTTAAGACCATTAGTTTCAGGGTCAAAAGCGTTGCTATTCGCCGCACAATAATCATGATCTCCATCACTTGTATTGTGGAAATCAGTTCCATTCCCATAATACACATTGTAATTTGAGGCGGTAACACTTGACCCATAAGTGGTATTGTCAAGAATAATGGAGTTAGTAAGCGTCCCCCCGCCAGCTATGCCCTCTGAAATTATACCTCCGCCCGATTTACCAAATATACAGTTTGTATAAATACTTGCTGTAACTCTATCCCAAAACCCCCCAGAAGTATCCCAATAAACTACATCATTAAATGTAAATCCACTCCCCCCACCATTCGCTGAAATTAAGCTAGATGTTATTTTGGTTGCTGCAATTAAATTTAATGCAATATTACCCCTATTATAGATATTTGTAGATGGGCCATCTGTTGTAGGATAAGCAAAAGCATAGATAGCTTCGGTTACTCCTGTATAAGTAGCATCTTGATCACAATCTATTACGATACAATTTTGAACCTCCATGTCTGAAGACGAATAAACTCCGATACCCCCACCTCTAGGCCCTCGATGTATATCATACCTAACTACGCATCTTCTAAAAACTGAACATGAATCCATTTCCATAAGCATACCGTAATATAATTCTCCCCACGCATAACAATCTTCCACTAAGGCATAATCTGTATGTCTAATATTCAATCCATTATAAGAAGTGCTTTGTGTCGAACCACCATCGTAAAAACCACATTGAGAAAAATATATATGACTATTATGAGTTGATGTAGTATTACCTTGGATAAACACTACGTCAGTGCTTGAAGACCTACCCCATATGATCCCTGAGAATTTAAGATAATTTAAATTTCCGGCTGTATTCCCGTCTATATAAAACATATTGTTTGTATTCTGTCCGTCAAAGATTACTGACCCAGAGTGTTCAGCCTGTATCGTAACCCAGCTTCCTTCTGCTCCTGTTGGGGGATGATAGGCATTGGAAATCATATTGGTCGATCCAATATAGGTTCCATCTCTAATAATGAGAGTATCACCGGCTTCCAATTCAGCCATAGCTGCTTGTAGATTTGTATATGTCTCTTCTGCCCCCATATATATTGTAGCGGAAAAAACAGGTGAAGAGATACACAGATACAAAAGTATAACGAGAAATTTTAATTTCATTATTGCACCATTATAACTTGAGAGGTTGAGGATGCCCCAGCAGTGTATGTAACAACTATTGTCGGTCTATTGGCTGGAGTCGCATCATCATCCGTTGCAAAATCATGATAGTGTGTAGCAGTGTAGTCTTGAATGAATATCCAACCATAATTGGACCCATTATTAATCATATCTTGCACATCGGAACATAATTGAGTAGTAGATGAAATGGTTTGAGTTGACCAGGCTGATGTTGTCTCATTCCAGTTTGCTGACTCACTAGCTGCCCTGTCAGTTCCACTTCCTGACCCGCCTGCCGTTGACCAAGAATTACCAGTAGAATAGATATTCCAGGTTGCTTCTCCTTCTACCCAATTTCTCAGGCATCTATATAACCTGATCGTGTCTGTCGTGCCAGATGAAACATTCCAATCTTGCAATGTTATTACAACGGAAGAAACCGTAACGGGTCCAGTTATTCCAGATAAATCAAATTTAATAAGTGCATTTCTCTTATCCGCTGCCCCATAGGTGGATATTTCCATCGGATTCGTTGTAGCATAGTTAGTAGTTGGAGCCGCCTCTACAATATTAACAGTAGCGTCACTATTAATTGTTTCAGGTGATGCACCCAAGCAAACTGATGAAATCATCCAAAGAAAAAATAATATAGATAAGATTCTTTTCATATTCACCCCTTAATTAACTTGATTGATAATGTAATCAAAAGTGATTGTTACGCTTGTAGGCGTTCCATCTATGGAAGTTGTGAGCCATCCCACATAATCAAGAGCGTCAATAGATGAATTTGAAAGCGTCCCATCATCATCCACACTGTTATTTGCGGTTGCGGTAATATCAGCAGAATCTACAACAGCACAGTTTATTCCTTCTGCATCGCACTCAGATAACTGACCTATTATATTTGTCCCACCTAAACACTGAACCCTGACATGCTTAATTGTAATTGCATAGGGAGAACACCAAATAGGATAATCAGATCCAGCGACAGGCGTGGTAATCACAAAAGACTTTGAATAAGTCCCTGCTAAAGTATAAGCAGCATCTCCATAGAATCTAATTCCAGATCCTGGGGCTGCGGAGGAATCAACTGCTACTTCTCCAGCTGTGTCTGTTGTAGGATCTGCCGCATTCGGTAACTCAAGCGTTGACCCACTATTATTGATAGGTACATCAGTTATTCCACTAAGAGTAAGCGTATTTGAACTTGTTATATTCCCCGATGTATCCGTGAATAACGCCCCCGCTGTGGTTAAAGCACCTACTGTCAAATTCATGCCTGTCAAGGTAAGTCTGTCCACACCAGTCGTTGAGCTTACTACCGCTGTGTTGCTTGTATCGTCAAGGTTAAGCGTAAGGGCCTCATCTGAGCCGTCACCAAGCCCTAAGAATGTAATAGCCCCATCGCCGTCACCTGTCAATTTAACCCCTGCTGCACCCAATGAGTAAGAAGCCAGTCCTACAACTGTCGCTGCTCCTGTCGTGCTTGATAGTGTCCATACGTCAGCCGTAGGGGTGAATAGCAAGGTTTCGGATTCACCGTTCAGCGTTATTGAGTCAGTCGTGCTGTCTCCAATCCTCAGGGCTATGTTGCCGGTCAGGATGTCGCCACCGCCTACTGTGATGTCACCTGTTAAGACGACAGGTTTAAGCAGGTCAACAGTTTCGCTTACGCCATCAATCTCTACATAAGGTGTACTCGCACCTGTGGAGTCCTCGACACCGACAGATAGGATAACATCATTCGCCCCGCCTGAACTATTGGCATTGAGCGCAGCAGTACCGGCGGCATTGTCAGAGTCCTGCAATGACAGCGTAGGCGTTGCATCGGTTATTGTGGGATCTCCGGTTAGGGCAGGAGAAGCCGCACCAACCTTCGCCGCTATCTCATCATAGATCTTATCCGCACTCCAAGTATTATTTACATCGCCATTGCCCTTGGTGTCGTCAATAGCCGCAGCTTCGATTGGCTTACCATCTGATAAGGTAAGTGCATAGCCTGGATTCGCAAACAGGACTGCACAGAGTATACTTATTGCGATTAATAGCTTTTTCATATTATACCTCCGATTAGGCCAAACGCTGAGTAAGCAGCGTCAGACCCCAGAGCCGGTCGTTGGTGTTTGCCCATGTGCAGTAAACGATATCTTTAGCCGGAATGACAATAGGCGGATCAAATATTTCAATATAGTCCTTGATCCCGTTCATGGCCAGATCGTAAAGTTTGCGATCCCAGGCGGCACCACGGTCAGCGTCAACGTGAATCTCGAGATCTTCCACAGTCGCAGAGGCAGAATCGAGATGCAGCTCAAATCCAAGAAATTTAACATCAGTATCGCATTTGAATCCGGGCCGCAGTGTCTCTGTTCCGCCCGGGGTCTCGGCAACAAACTTTGCGATAATGTCCAGCGTGTCTGTTCCGACTGCGACAATCTTCCGGAGCCCTTCATAGTTTGTTGTGCCCTGGACGAAGATCAGATTGCCAGGCTCGGGACCATAGATAGCCGGACTGACCTTGTACCCGTGATCTGAAGAGGTAAGCCGCGTCACCCCGTACTTGATTTCTCTGTAACTGGCCGACTGATCTGATACGGCACTGTTGCCTATCGTGGTATTGAATTCCTCGTCCCCGCTAAAATTCCACCTGTCTATTTCGATCTCTGCCATTTTAATACTCCTTATAAGTTCGTTATTAGATTAATAGTTCTTCCAGGCGTTAGAGCTGGACTTAGACTTCGATCCGCGAAGAGACCAATCCTGAGACGGATTCTTCTCTGCCGCTTTCTGTGCTGCTTTCTGTGCTGCTTTCTTTTCTTCTGATTTTTGTGTTGCTTCTTCTCGCTGTCGAACCGCTGAAGGTGCCCAGTATGGCCCGGTTATGAGTGCTGCCGGGAAATCCTTGGGTTCTATAGTATAATCGGTTTTGCCTGAAACATCGGTCACTTTGCCCTCTTTTGAAATAGCTTCGATAGCCTGGGTTGTTTTCTCGATCTGGAGGCCTGCCGGGATATGGCCGTATGTAAACAACCATTTCCTGAGTTTCTTATACGAGCCGTATTCTATAGCGTTTTTAACACCTTGGAACAGATCGTTGGCCGCGCGGTAGACTAAAGTGTAGTTTGGCGAGCGCGGATTGTACTCATTAACCCATTTGCCGACGATTGGCATACCTCCAAGTAAATAGCCGATTCCCGGGATAAACGTCGAAAGGGTCCAGGATTTGACACCGGTTAACTTCTCCGTAATATAATTCGCTACCAGGGCACCCATCATCAACTTAGTGACGATCTCGATACGGTTACTGATCAGTGCCTTACCTTTGGTGCTGTCCATCGCTATGTCCTCGTACAGGCCTGTAGCCGGGAGGAATTTGCGCACTACCGGGATATTCGTCTCGCGCAGGGTATTGAACACTTCAAACGGAAAGTTCATAAATGGGGCAAACATGGCCACCTGCTTTGCGCGAATAAGCCCCGGTAAGCGTCCTTTATGAAAAGCACCCTGGGTTTTGAATCCACCCTCGGAGGCGTATTCCCAAAGATCTCGGCCTCTTAGCCCTAAACGATTATAGCCATCGTGGTATGCGGTCGCAATCGCGTGGCCGGTAAGCGCGTCTTCCAGAGCAGAGGTCATCAAGTTGGCCCACTTGACTGCGGTATCTGTAAAGCTCGTATCTATGCGTTTTACCTTGCTTTCTACGATATCCTTGACATCTTGATAGTACGCACCTCCGCCGATACGGGACTTGATCACGCTGCTGAAGCCATACTGCTTAATCGCGCGGTGCAGATCTTTGTCATAGAAGTAGTTAAGCCCAGCTAGGTTAGACTTGATTGGATACCTCGCCGCTGTCATTATTACGCTCGTAAGCTGCTGCAAGTTCCACGCAGGGTTCATCGAAAACGCTGACATAGTGATACCACGTTTGAGCCAGGAGGCGGTATTCGTGACTACCTTCGGAATAACCTTATTAAGCGCTTTCTCGAGACGCCCAGGAGATCCCGCGAAGTATTCAGATGTCCACTGATAAACGAAATCTGCTGAGTTCTTAAGGCCCAGGTTCTCCAATACCGCGGCGTGGATCTTATTATTGTGGATCGTGTTCGTATCGAATATATCCTTGCTGGCAGTTGTCTTATAATCGAGTAATAATTTAACGATATCCCACTCGCGCAGCATCGGATCAAGCCCACCCTTCCTTGCCATCGCGCGTGCGTTAAATGGCTGGTTGGGTGTGATAAAATCGGGCATCATCGGGAGAGTCTTTGCTGTAAACTGTTCGCCGAGCAGACGTGCCCAGACGTTAGATTCACGAATCGCTGGCAAGTAGCCTACTATGTATTTGATCTCATTCTGCTTTCTGAGTTTCCTCGCATGGTTCTGGTTATCTCTCCATCTCTGTAACAGCTTACGGAAATCGAATGCGGAGTTGACGAGCTCGATCTGGGTATCTTTGTCGAATCCCTTGAGTGCTTCTTGGACAGGTTTGAGTTCGAGGATCTTGTCAGTCTCTTTGGCCCAGGCATTATTGCCGGTGACGGATTCGATTATCTGCCCAACTGCTTTACGCTTCTTGCCATTGCTGAGATTATACTTCTCGACGATATCATGCACTTGACCTGTCTGCTGATCCTCCCAGACCATACGCGCCCGGGTGTTCATGTTAGAGGGACCGAGGATATACTTCTGGTTGACACCCCCAGCCTTACCACCATCCATCTGTTCGAATAAGCGGTCAGGGTCGGTATACATGTTGGCCAGATCTCCGATATCCTCGGCCTTGCTCATCGCCTGCGCGTATTCATCTACAGCATAGAATCCTGATTTACGTATCGCGGGTTTAATCTTGCCATCCTCACCAATAATATTCGCGATCATTGACTGGGCCTTGGGATCGTATTTGAAGATGTCTTCAGGGTTCAGATCGCCCATATTCGGCATCTTATCGAAATAGGCGTTGAGATCCCCAGTCTTGACGAATTCAGTTGCGGCCTTATCGAGTGCGTTATCAGCTGGGGTAAGTGCAGCTTCCTGTAACTCCGCGAATCGCTTGGTGACGATCTCCTCTATGTCGTCCTTACCCGTAATCTCGTCGGTCTTGCTAGTCTCCTTGGCTTGTTTAAGTAAATCATCGAATACAGTTTGAGAGTCAGTCCGGAGCTGATAAGATTCCTGGTCGATACCACGGATGATAAGATCTGATTCGGCGATACCGTCATAGCCTGGGGGAGTTGCAGCACGCTGTTCCGCAGTCATGTTTGTACGGTTGAATACTTCACGGGCTTCGGCTTCACCAGCAGTATTAACATACATCTGTTCTGCCCTGGCACCTACGAGACCTTCTACCTCCTTGAAAGATTTGGGCTTAAATAGTTTACTGATTTCTACTGCGGCCTCGTCCATATACATCGTAGTCGAAGCTCCCCGCGCAAAGTTCTCATATTCCTGTATTGCATGTTGGACCTCGTGAAACACTCCAGCTTTGGCTTCTTCTACAGTCGGGGCGGAGATATTGACACCTTTCTTAGAACCAGACTTGACGAAAGATCCCTTGAGCCTATTCGTCGGATCAATATCCACATTTACAGGTAATCCTCGCAGCCAAGGATACGAAGTAAACAGTTGTGTATACTGGAGCACATTCTCGAGATTCGTACCTCGTGGTGTCTGTCCGGCCTTGGGTCCCATCCAACTCGTGTCTAGTACCGCCTGGCTGTCGTCTAACTCGAATCTCCATTTACCATCTACACCCTTGATCCAGCCTGTAGATTTCCAGATCTCGTCTTTGCTCTGTTTGGCAGCGTCCATCAATGCGGCGGTATAGAGTCTGTCAGTCGGCGCACCCTGGGCCTTACCCCCAGCAAGTACATAACCCGCCTCGGAAGGTGTCACAAACTGTGACCGGTCCTGTTTGGCCATATTCTCTGCGGCCCTGCCCTGGAACTTACCTTCAACGAGATCTCTTATCGCATCATTCGCAGTACGATCATCCCAACCCTTACCCTTGACTGAGCTGCGAATACCGTTGAATACGCCCTCCACCATATTCCAGAATCTGCTCCACACGGCACGGATCGAATTAGGCAGAGATTTAGCACGTTCTGTTTTGAGGAAGAAATCAGTAGCAGACTGAGTAATGCGTTCACGGTTGCCTCCGAACTTCTCGTTGAGTAAGGTCATATCGGAATCGGATAACGCTCCAGCTCGGATCTGAGTTTCGATTAACTCGTGGACTATCGTATCTCGGTATCCACTAGGGTTCTGGGCAAACAGTGCGAGTTTGATCAGTGATCCTGCGACTCCATCCTTACGCGCGGGGGTGTTCGAGCCTACGATCTTACTCTGTTTGTAACCTTCTTCGCCCAAGAGATCGAACCATTCAGATTCGCTTTGGGCGGCATTAGACCTCTCGTCAATAAACGCCTGGAGCTGGACGAAGAGGCGGTCAGAGTATTCTTCGGGTGCGTTCATCTTCTTGAGCACTGATTTGATCTCAGTCTCGGCAGCCGCAGAACGGTTGAGGAATTCAGTAGCAAGAGCTTCGGGAGGCAGACCGGGTTTACGCTGATAAGAGATCCGCGCGTCTTCTGGGTTCCAGGTGCCGCGATTGTAGACAGATTTGATCTGTTCGGGAGAGAAAGCTATATAAGAGTCTTCAGCTTCTGGGAAAACTTCCCTGAATTCAGTATCGGAAATATAATCATATCTCGAACTTTGAACCGAAGAATCTAAACCTTCGCGCCTGTTTAAATAGATTATGCCATCATAACCTTTATCTTTCAAGATTTTTCTTACCGCAGCGTCATTTTTAGAATTACTCCACTCTTCGGAATCGACAACCACTCTATCCCATTCTGCTGCACTAATTATACCTCTATCGATTAATTGAGGAATAACAGCAGCCGCATCCCATCTACCATAGTCCTCTAATCTTAGAGGTTTAATTAAAGATAGATACGCAGGTATGATCCGAGAATTGTAACCATAATCTACAAAGGAGTGTGCATGTAACTGTGTTCCAAAATGAAATCCAAGATCAGAGCGTTTCGCGTCAAATACCTCAAAATCAGTTTTGGATTTAGTTCCGTGATATACCACCAGCGGCTCATCCTTCTCATCAACTACCTTCGACCCCTTGAACCACTTCTTAAATTCTGGTGTAGTCGTCTCAGCTTTGAGTTGATACGCCTCCCCTCCCAGCTGACCCTTTATCGAATCTCTGTAATTCCAGATCGCGTCATCCAGAGACTGCGTAAACCCCCTAGCGTCTCCGGTCCCCCCAGTCTTGATCTCATCAAACGTCTCCAGATCGGTAATCGCTTTCTGGTTATGTTCTTTGGCCAGGCTGATCGCGACATCCTGATTTGCTTTAGACACAGCGATAGTGAGGTCTAAATGGATTACTCCATTGGCCTTATCATTCCAGGTGCCCACATTAAGCTCAGGATAACGCTTGAGTGCGTCCGCGTGTGTGGCCCAGAAATCATCAATCTGTTTTTGAGTTACTTTTAGTCCCTTGTAGACTTTACCGAATTCGGGAAGGATGGCAACAGCGTAATAGGGTTTGCCGCCCATATCTTCGCCCTTGCCGGAGAATGTACTGCCCCCGATATCGGGGTTATTGGTCATCTCGACTTGGGTAGAGCGGACTTTGGAAAGCGGGGAGGGTTTTACTGCTGCGGTTTCAGATGGAGGAGGTCCACCAAGTTCCTTACCAGTAACCTCGATTCCAAACTCCTTCCTCTTTTTATTCGCAGCGTCTAATACAGTCTGCGGGTCAGTATCCTTTGTAGCGAATGTAATCCCGTCTGCCTTGGTGCCTGTACCCTTGATCGTGAATTGGTGAATACCCGTCTCTTCCCAGGTGCCGTCATACTCAATATTGGGGAGTATCTCGTCGCCCTTCTTGAGCTGGAACGATTCCTCCCCTAGAGCTGTCTGTTTAGATTGACCTAGATATGACTTACCCTCTTCCGTAATCCAAAAACCTCTCCAGTCTTGACCATCTGGGCGTAATTTAGACTCATGGAATTCGACCAGTCCTAGCTTTTCGAGTTCGCGTAAAGCTTCACTATTCTTGGCCCCACTAGAAAGTCTTCCTCCAACATTCTTGGAATTAATCTTTCCGTCAGGTTCTACTGAGCTCAGAAGACTTAACTGACGAGAAGTAAGTGCTTTATCTTTACGCTGGAATGACTCTTCGCCGATTGTCTCTATCTCCCCTTTTGTCATCCAGTCAGCTTGATAGACCGGTCCGGACGGCTTATTTGTCACGTTCTTAGCCGGGGTCTTTGAATACGTTACCTTCCCTCCATCTTCAGTAACCACAGGAGGTTGCGGCCCAGCAGTCTTATACTCTGTCGCAGTTTGAGGTAGCGTGCCACTTGTCTCAGCAGACGGTTCTGTTGTCGTGCCTAACTGTTCGGCAGTCTTCGGGGCTCCGGCAGCGGCAGGCTTAGTCTCGCCTGAGATTGTCGCACCAGGCTCACGTTGAATCGTCGAGATATTCTTAATATAAAGCGTAGGGTTAACATAATCCACTTTAGTTTTCAAGACCGTAGTCAGCTGCTGAACTTGGGCCTTCTTAACCTCAGTGATTACCTCGTCTACAGCCTGTTTGAATACTCTATCAGATTTCTTTGTCAGGGTATCGCGGTATCCTTCAAGCCCTTTTGTCAATTCGGGATCTTTCGCAATCGAATCACGGAGTGCGGTTTTGAATTTAGTAACCGTTTCAGGAGCAGGAACCTTCGCAGTAAACGTGTTCTTGGCCGCTCCTACAGTCATTGCGATACCGGGTATAAACATGCCGGCAAGTGCTCCATATCCACCTTGAATAAGCGCGTTCTTAAATTGTGCAGAGGTCCTGACTTTGTTCCAGGTTGCAGCTGCAATCTCTTTAGGAGTCTTATCTGCGTTCTCGCCGTAAGCAGTTGCAATAGCATCGGTATATGCCTGAACCAATTCCTCACTGCCTTCGCCTGCCCCGCCCATCCCAAGAGCATAGAGAACCTGCGAGACTTTATCTCCGATTTTGGCTTTAGACGTAATAGCTTTAAACGCTGTCGAGGCCCCTTTGAACTGGAGCAAATTACCGAGAAACTCCACAGGTGTACCCATAAGAGCAGCGATATCTCCAGATCGGGCAGCTGTCTCCTTATCAATACCTTGTTTAGTCAACTCGTCGTATTTGGCCCCTTTTAACTGTGCATAGATTGTCGCAACACTTAATAGCGGCCCGGCTCCCGGAACCATATAAGCTGCCATAGGAATCCCGGACTGCGCAAGACTGGTTGCGGTCTTCTCGGCAACTGCCATCGGTCCCTTCTCAAATCCCTGTTCTGTAACCTCGGGGAGTTTAGCGACATTCTTGAGAATAGTCTCTGTAGTCTTCTCAGCAGAACCACCAAGCTCTTCGAAACTGGGTAGGGTCTTGAGCGCTGTCATCCCAGCTGCGGTTGGGGGGGTAGCGTATCTCGGATCGAGAAGCTGCGGAAACTGTTCGAGTGTAACCGCTGCCCCAGTCGCAATCTGTTTGGCCCCCTGCGAAATAGCCTTGGGGATATTCGTTGCCGCAGTCTTAACCTTCTCCCCGAATGTTTTAGGCTTCACGGGTTCAGAGGTTACTACCGGAGTAAACTCCGAGAAGTCAACTACCTTTGGAGCCTCTGCCTGCGTAGGGGTGAATTCTGCGAAATCCGTAACGGGTGCCTGATTACCGGCTAACTTAAAATCTGTAAGATCTTTAAGATCCATTATTTAGTCCCTTTGCCTCCTAAGAAGCTTTCTCTCGTTGCGCCTGCTATTTCGCCACCATTGCCCTGAGCATCGACCCAATAAATCTTACCGTCCGGACCTTCTCCGATTGAAACCTGCGCCCCAGCTTTATCTTTGGCAGTCCCGATAATTGAGAGCTGCATACCTTGATCTTGTGTTGGAGTGGTGGTCGCCGCAGCTTGCGGGGTAGCTTGCGGGGTCGCCGCTTTAGTTTCCTTTTTAGGCAACTTCTCGTATGTATACGTTTGTTTGATCTTACCTTCCACCCCCCTTGGGAGATACCTCCCCATAAAACCTTCTTTGACGGGTTCGGCTTTGATAACTTCCCGGTAAGGTTGTAACCCAATCTTAGTACGCATTAAATTGATAGCTTCCAGATCCGATTCGGGCACCTGTCCTGTTTCAGAATTAGCCTTTTCAGTAAACAGTTTGGTAGTAGCCTCCTCAACTGTTTTTATTTCTGATACAGTCGGGGTCTTGGCTACAGTTCCCTTTTTAGTAACCTGACCTTTACTTTCATAGAGTCCAGTTTCCGGATTATAATATCCAAGTTCTGTATCTCCAGTCTCCGTATTAAGAATATCTTTGGTATCTGGCGCTTTCTGTTTCGCAGCGTCCGCCTCTTTTTGTGTTTTAGACGCCGCCACCGCCACTGTCGCCTGCTTATCATATTCGCCCATCAGATAATCGTATTTAGTCGTGAGCCCTTTGAAATCATCCTCGACCTTCTTGGCCTTCTTCGCTTCCCAGGCGAGATAGTGTTTATTCCACTGTTTCTGCTGCTCGGGATCTAACTGCTCCCGGCTCTGCCAGCGCACGCTGCCTTTGAAGAATCTTTCGAACTCAGCCGGGATCGCGTCTTGGACTTTCTTCTGGACAACCACCTCGGTATCTACCATATGCGGATTAATTCCGTCAAAAACATCGTTAAGTATCTGCTGCTCGAATCCCTGCCGCTCTTCAGCTGTACCCTTGATTACATACGCATTAACAGGCATTTGCTTCGGAAGTGTAGCCTGAGACGTGGCAGCCGCCTCTGTTCTCTGTGCATCTTGGGCCTCAACATACGCTTTGTGTGGCCCGTATGTTATCTTAGACGTATCGGTTGCAGGCAGAGGCTCGGATACAGGTGCGGTTACAGGCGCATTTACAGTCTCAGCTGGCCTGGGTCCGAACTTTGTAAACTGCGCAGTATCCTCAGTTGACAAGGGCTTATTAATCACCCCTCCCACTGTCTCAGCGCCTATCTGAGTCGCAGCCTCTACCGGCTTTGATGCGTCTACATACTGATACACGACCCCGGGCGCTGCTTCTGTCCCTGCGAGTTCTGGTTTATTCGTGAATGCTACTGCCATATTATTTCTCCTTTATGCAACCGCACCTTCAAGATCTTCGGAGCTGTACCCCAGTGTTTTAAAATAACTCTTCGTAGACGTACCACTCGCGTCTGTGCCATCCGCATAATCCTGTTTGGTCGTGCTGTACTGTTCGCCTGTCGAGATGTATTTATTCCAGGCAGCTTGATAAGTCTGATATAGATACGTGGTTTCGGCTTGGTACTTAACCTGCGCCTCGTTAGTTTTACGGGCCAACTCGTTCGCCTCAGATGTTTCTGCTGCTGCTTCAGCCTGGGCCATTGTGCCCTGGATATTAATCCCGTGCTGTGCGAGTGCGTTCTTGAGTGCAAGTCTACCAGCAGGGTCAGTGCCTAGTCCAGCAGTAGCTTCCCGGAGCATCTGCCGGGCCTGTCTTAACCCCAATGCAGACTTTTTCTGAACCTCCCCTGCCATTTTCTCGCCAGACCACTCTTCAGGTGCTTTGTAATCAGGAATATCCCCCAGCGTGGGTGCTGTCCCGGAATACTTAGTCCCGGAGACTGTAGTCTGCCCAGTCGGGGTCGCCGCAGTCGATGCCCCGGAAGACCCTCCAGAAGACGTCCCCTTCCAGAGCTGATATGTGTAATTATCTGCCAGAGGGTCAGTAGTCGTAGGTATCGCAGTTGTAGCCTTCTCAGTAGGAGGTACGTAATAAACCCCACTCTCCGATGCAGCCACGTCCTCGGTATCATCTTCTGTATTTGATTTCGTCAGCATTCCGTAAGCCATAATTAAACTCCTTAGAACATCTTATCGATTATTTCTTCTTTAGTCTCAGTGTGGTATTCAATATGACCGCATGGAATCCGGCCCCCGCAAGTCTGACACCCTTCCCACATACTCTTAAACTTATCCCCAAGTTCGAGAGCGATTAAATTCTGGGGTTGGCCGCACACCGGACACAGTCTTTTAACCTCTTTGGGCCTGCTTAGTTTAGAGCTTATCTGCCCACTCGCTTTCTTTTCTTTCAGGACATCCTTCAGCGACTTGGGCTTCTCTTCTACTTCCGGCTGCCTGCGTATCTGCCCTCGCGTCTTTTCTACGTACTTCTCGAGATCCTTGAAACTCCGCCCATAATTAGTCAGCTGTTTCGAGATGTTCAGCGCTTCCTGAAGCATCTTGGGGCTCCAGGCCTGAATCAGCTTCTCGATGGATTTGGGCTCACGGATAATCTCAGTTGCTAATTGGTCCCAAGTCGGGACAGGGCTGAACTTGTCTACCAGCCAGCTGAGAGGATATTTCTGCTTCTCCCATTTATCGTTCAGCCACAGATCGCGCGAATAGACTCTAGCCTTTTCCTGATCTTTAGCCAATAAATCATAAGGGAAACCGAAACTAGGTGTAGTACGGAATAGATGGGCAAACCATGTATTCTTATTTACTACCTGCCTACCACCTGATAGCCAACTCTTGCAGCTTATCTCTACCCCAACCTGGCCCCAGGAACCGTGTTTCTCGTCCAGTCCTTCAAGCTCTCTAAACCGATCCAGGCGCATTAGCCAGCAGGCCCCAAGATTTCCCATAACATCGGATATCTGCTCTGTAGTTTTATTCGGTCTCTTGTCAAAATGATACCAATATTTGAACTTAAGAGTTCTATCAAAATACGTATAGTCTGTCCTGCGTTTCCAACGGGGCAGCCAAACCAGCTTTTGCTCAAAAGAGGGGTTTCCGCATTCGGCGCAGAGATCGTGTGCTGCATCCTGGTATATCCGATTGCCGCATTTGGTGCACTCCCAGTCAAACGCGTGAAGATTATACATACGAGGAATTACTGTCCAATCTGGTTCGCAGTCTTTCATAAGCTTGACATCGAACCCTGCGTCTACCGAACAATGCGCATCAAGTTTCATCATATAACGAGAATCGATCATCCTGGCTGCCTTATTAACACTCGCGCGCTGGCCGATAGACTGGTCGTTAAAAATGTACTTTATCCGAGGGTTGTCTATATTGAGATCCGGAACATACCCATCTCCGATAACTACTATCTCAGTATCGCCTCTCATATTATCCAGGATACTTTCTACAGTTTTCTGTAAGAAGATCTCATTCCTGGCTGGTATTAAAATACTCAGTTCTGACATTTTAAACCTCTCTATTCAGTGCAACCGCAAAAGCATGTTTAGTCGCTTGGTTAGCTGACAGAGTAGCATCAATTACCCCTGTGCTATCCTCCCCCGACCAGTTACAGTGATAAATGTGTCTGTAAAAATCCGATGAGGCAGCGCCAGCATCATAATCCTCCACCCAGTCATTGTCCTGCGTTGCCGGGACTGTCGAGGTTATAGCTGTGGTTGTTTCATAATCCGCCCCGAAGAAGATGAGAGTAGACCCAGCATCTGTAACGCTCATTGCTGCTGCTCTTAGAGTCGTATTGGTTGTAGTATAAGCCGTATTTGAAACAGCATCTACCGGATCAGCAGTATTGAATCCATCTCTGAATGCTACAATCGTTGCTGAGATCTTGGTCGCATCAGAAGACCATACGTAAAAATTGTCCGGGTCTTCTCCTTCTCCCGTCTTACCCGTATCAGCTACAGTAGCTATTCTGTGATATAGATAATACTTATCGTTGTTATCTGTATAGCTCCCATCCAGAGTCCAACCAGTCGGAGGTGTAATCGTCGCGGCTGAAGTCTTATACACACAGAGCAGCGTGAACATGAGATCATCGGCAGCCAGGCCAGTCAGAGGTAAAACCCAGATTACATTGGAGGCATCGTCATTCACCACGGACCCCACATAGGAGGTCTCAGGAGAGGAGGAGCTGCTCCCACTGGGGCTCGAACTGGGGCTGGAGCTTGGGCTTGTGCTAGGGCTGGAACTGGCACTCGCACTCGGGCTCGAACTACCCGCTGCCGCACACCACCATTCCCATTTTCGCATTGCAGTAATTCTATAGCTTTTATTAGCAGCTCTCAGCGCATCGGACGTTATCCTCCACATCGTTGCCCCTGTCAGATCATCTATGACCCCTCTCCAACAGTACATACTCGACCAGAGATAAGCACTATCCGCAACAACGCTAAAATAATTGTCGTTTGCGTTTACAAGATTATACCATGTAAGATAGGCGGTTACGCAGGGAAAAGACTGCTGCCAGGCCCCACCGCTACAATAATCCTCATCCCAATTATCAAAAAGCCAGCAGTAATAACCCGCTTCACAAGCCGCGTCGAGAGTTGTTATCGAATCCGGGCACTGAGGATCAATGTCCTGTACCGGACCAAAATAGCTGAGTGCATAGAACATTTCATATAGATACCCGTCTGTCCCCAAATGTGTCCCCAGATTGCGAGAATAGCCGCCAGTACCTGTATCACCTGGTTCTGTAGGAGGGGTTGACCCCATATCTACGTTATTATAATCCCAATCCAGAGCCTTCCATGCCCCCTCGGTATTCCGTATAACCCCGCTTACTACGGTCGCGCAGGCGTCAGTCACGGTGAACGCACAGTTTATAGCCGTACCTTCCTCACAAGGAGTGTTTGCACAGTTAAGTGTAGCGTGTCGATCTTCCAGAGATTCGTATCCCGGATTTCCTGCTATCCCTTCGAAATCATACCCCGTTGAAGAGGTTTTGAACACAAAAGGTGGACAACCCCCAATAACATACACCTCAATATTACTACCTGTTACTATAGTATCCGAGGTATTCGCGTCATCGAACAGAAATTGTTCTGCCGCTTCACAATCACAGGTACAACATTGGGAATCTGCCCAAGAACCACATGCTACCTGGCTCTTGGATCTGAATACAGGCCCTTCGCAAAGCACATTCCCTTTACCAGGACCGTTAAGTTGAGCGTGTACCTTATCCCCATCTCTCCAGGTAAAACATCCCGGCGAATTAGGATCTTCAGGAGGATATACTCGCACTGGGTAAATCGGATCGACATCTGGTCTATACTGCACCCGGTTGTAACGCAATCCATTAACGAACACATTGATAGATCTGAGAAAACGCTCTTCAATCCCACGCGTCTGTTCCGGCAGTAATTTAGTAGAGCAGAGTTGATTGAATGCAGAGAGACCTATTCCATATGTATAAACCCATTCGCGCTTAGGGTGGGCCGGAGAATCACAGCATTCAAACGGTAATTTAAACTTAAGGTCGCAGCAGGGTGTCTCTGCCCCCGGATAAGTAATCGGATCAGAAGAGGGTTTGTCAGGCTTAAACGGATCGATATTCGGAAACACAGGATTAAAATCAGGCGGCTGGATATACTCCTGGTTCGGGTAGTCAATCGAGTTATACGGCTTATCGAAGTTACTCCGCGGCATCTCCTGCTGGTCTTCGATAGCCTTACGCGTAACCGTGCCCATCTGTTCGGTATAGTCGCCTATATCTCCCTTGATGTACGGTTTTCGGCCATAAGTCTTATTTTTTACTGTCGGCCTTCCTTGCGTTAAGAAACTCACTGAAATCCTCGATGCCGCGTTTAGGTGGTTGCCAGAAAGCATTTGGAACTAATTTTGCTACGATTTCCTGGCCTTTTTCATCCAGTAATTTCCGTGGCTTACCAAATTGATGGGTCCATTTGCCCGTACTTTTGAATGACTTTATCTTCCGTTCCATAAGCCTATTGTGACTCCGAGTTCATAGAGCGTCATCGACTGACTCGCAGTTGAGTGCGCAAGCCGGAGTGAGAGCGCATGGTTAATAACATTCATTGTCAGCATATTCCGGCGCACTACCTCGCTCGTGTCTTCCGCAAGCATTGAAAGCGTCTCCGAGAATTGCGAGACCTTATTGGCATATACGGTAAGGGTAACATCTCCGGCAGTCTGTACCTTACAGCGCAATAAGAGAGCCAGCAATACGAGATAAATTCCTCCGTACTGAAACTCAATATCGAGGTAGGAGGCAACGGCAGTAGAGATGTCATTTGTTCCGTAATTGAGTTGGTATACAGTTCCATCGGCAGTTCCGCCTCCGATCTGAAGCACCGCAGCGTTTCCCGATCCAGCTTCCACGTCGGTCGCGCACGAGAGCGCCTGGCCAAGAGTATCCTCGTACCAGCATTTATCGACGAGATCAAAACAGAAGAACTTATTGGGGACGGTTGCGGACGCCCCGCTGACGATACCAATACGGAGAATATTAAACGCAGAATCGTAGGCCATCCAGTGCTGATTCTCGTATCCTTTGCGGATACACTCAGTCTTGGTCGGATCAAAATAGTTCTGAATTGCGTCACTGATTATCGACACCGTGCGTCCATCTGTAACGCAGACCCCGTAACGGCTGACCCAGAAACAGAGAGTCTTAAGCGTCTCATCCGTAGCTGTACTCGTGAGCACACCTTCGACCAGGGTGCGACATTTCGCATTAATAATCCCTATCTTAGATGACAAGACGAGCTTCCCATACGTAGACGGATTATACCCTTCGAACAGCGTTGTGCAGCCGCCTTCGATACCCTTCTCTTCCTGCCATGCGATTAACTCGTTATAGAATCTCTCCATTGCGAGGATCTGATTCGTTCGGCCATCACCAGCTTCAAGTACCGAATAATCTGCGCCATTTAGAACATTCACAGTGTCGAGTTTGGTAACATAGATATATTGCCCCCAGCGATTCGAGGCATAACACATCCTGTTGCCCCAGGAGCAGCAGCTGACCCCGTATCCCATCTCAGAGGCTTTGAACCAGGGCATCGTATAGAACGCCGCGACAACATCGGTAGTAATCGCATCATCCAGAATAATCTTATACCAGTGTGCATAGTATTCGGTACTGCCTAACATCTGAGGTTTATCCGCAGTGTTCTTAGGGAATAAGATCCAGCCGGACTGAGCGAAGGTAAGCGCATTGGCATCAGCGACGGTATAATCTACCACACTGCTAAACGCCTGCCACGCGTTACCATCCCAATAAGATATGCTCGTGAGCGCTGCGGCGGAAGTCGTATCAGTATTCGGAGTATCCCCGACATCGACATAGATACCCATAATCGGGTCAAACGAACTGATGAATATCGCATCGTTCTCGTCAAGCGCAATGTCGCCCAGAGAAACAGCGGAGGAGCCATAGGTGTAATAGGTCGCATAACTGCCAGTCGTGCTGTAATCTTTGCCTACCCGGGCTTCGATGGCATCAACCATTATTCCGTCCCAGACATTCTCGAGACTGGCAACTGAGGTGCGTGTCCCTGATCCAGTTCCGTCTGTGCCGTAAGTCACTGCGGAAACAGTCACGACTGCAAGATCGCCAGCACCGAATGTAATCTGATACCAGTATCCGCTGGTCCCATACATCATCCAGGGAATCTCGTCTGCGGGGAAAGTCCAGGTAAACGAACCGGTTACAGCCAGAGTCTTACCCCCAGATGCAGTTCCGTCTGTCGCGCTGGCACTGGCCCAGGTATTGTCACTCTTGCGATATTTAAGTGTAGCCGTTGCTGTGGTCGTATTCGCAGCTGTAACTGTGAACGTAATCTTATTCGCAGGTATTGGGGTACAGATATAAAGTGCATTGTCGGCATCGGCACCTATCCCTGCCAGCGAGACAGTAGTGGACAGTCCGTCAATAACCTCTTCAGTATTATCCACGCCTGTAACCGGGATCGAGCGCGCCGTCGCGTCTGAGCTGTAAACTATGAACTTCTTTACATAATTAGTAGACCCGGCATAGAGTTTATGTTGATCAACTCCAGTCGAGATAGCCAGGATATCATTCACGTGCGCCCAGGATGCAGGCTTAGGTGAAGCGTTGCCACTGAAGATCTCGTCCCCAAATGCACCGGTTGTCACAGTCGGGGGAGACGCCGCCGCTTTGAGGATATCCCCATCTGACATCTGCGCGAATACAGCTGACTCTGAGATCTGATTTTTAACCAGCTGGTAGAGACTCATTACCTGATTTGTAGAATCTGCGCTCGTGTGCAATACGCGCTGGCCAGGCCTCTTCTCAAATCCGGGGTGCTTGGGCCGCAGATTAACCACAGCCGAAAACGACCCGCTCTCAAGTTGCGCCGCGTCTCTCGATGTCACCATTCCCCCGCGCAGAGGAACACCCTTCATATCGGAATATTTAGTTAAGCTCATTTGAACATGTATCCTTGCCCGGGAACGTTAACCCCGCGAGAAGGTCCGGAAGACTGATAATCCCCGAATATATCCTCAATGTCTATATCCACGTCATTACCGGTATACGCAATCAGCTCATCAGCCACCATGTCTTTCCACTCAGTCAGATATACCTGCGCGAGCGAGGCATTAACCAGCGCCCCCTGCGCGACTGGGAATTCGAGGTTAACAAGCTGGATTGCCCGAGGCGCGATCAGATGGTGGAAGTTCTCAGGAAGATCTGAGACAAGGCCGTAATAATACGCATTGGTGAGAGATCCTGTAGAGGGGGTAACGACTCTGGCCGCAGTGTAATCTGAAATCGTAAACACGCTGCCATCATTCGCGACTTCGAGTGTCATGTTATTATAATAGTCAGCGATTGCCTTGGCTGAAGATGCAAGAGTATTCGTCCCGGCAGCGACACCCTGAGTGAGTTCGCGAGGCTGTGAATAATACGAGATCTTGTAAGTATCGGTAATCCCGCTCTTATTAAGTCTGAATGTCCGTCCGCGCCGATAGTATAAGTTCTCTACCCCGGAGCCACTATTGACCGGAAGATCCCGGGCCTCGGATTTAAACACCTTATAGCCATCCTGATCTCTAAGCTCGTTTAAGATATAGAAATCTGCCGGCAAGGTGATCACTGAACTGGTTACTGTTATATCTGTGGGTGCGGTGAGAAAGTCATCTTTCATGTAACGGAACAGCAGGGCGTGGAGCTGTCTTTGGGCGGCATTGATCTTGCGAACAAGGTAGTCATTCAGATACGCCCCGCTGGTTGAGGTGGCTTGGAGACGGGCAGTCGAGTATTCGTTAAGGCCCTGTCTCACCGCTGCAAGGAGCTCGTGGCAGTTCAAATATGTACTCATTATTCCTCATCTTTGCCTGACTCTTTGGGCTCCTCGGGAGCATTATCAAAATTGAGCGCTTTACCTGTCGCCTTCTCGTACTTCTTGGCGAATTCGTCTTTGAGATCCACAGGCCAGGACTTCATCATTTCGAAATGTTTGTAAAAGTAACTCTTCAGATCCTTCCGGTTGAGGAAGAAGAAACTGTTCTTGACTTTGTTCCAATCAATCTCGGGCACGCCTACGCTGCGATCCTCTACATCTGATTGCCGGTCCTGGAGTTTGCCCACCGCTTCCATGAGCTTATTGAGCTGAACCTGAAGTGCGGCATTGTTATCCAGGGCTGCTTTGAGCGCGACATCATTGCTCGTGTTCTCAGTCTTCCATGGCCCGACGAGGTTGATCCCCAACTCCTGTGCCTTCTGTGTCATCATATCGTCCGGGTGCGTATAAGGCTTGTTCTCGTTTTTGAGTGTTTCGTTAAACTGGTTGAAGCTGTAAATCTGCCTGCGCCAGAATTCGACATAACGCCGTTTCGCCTCGGCCTTCAGCTTGACCAGATAATCCGGATCTTCAGAGAACTCTAATTTGACGAGCCCTCTCGGACCATACTTGTTAAGAATGAAATTCGCGCGCCCGTCGTTGCATTCCAGCCTACCCCCGGATTTGAGTGTGGCAGAATTGCCAATATGTGTCCAGGTTACGTCATCAGGTGTAAAATTAGCTACGATTGCCATGTGTTGTCTCCCCGTTAAATGCTGATTTCCTATTCAGGAAAACACAGTCATTTAGGAAAATAGGTTAATAATCATCCGATAATCATCCGGATGTTGAGAGTTTTCGTCTGTCTGTTACTTTGTACCCCTTTGTTTTCGGTTCGACCCTGCGATACTTCGAATTATATTTGCCCAGATTGAACGTATCCGCATAGGCCTTTTTAAGCTGGTGACTGTCGAGCTTGGTCTGGTGCTTAATATCTTCCCGGAATGATATCTTGTCCTGTTCGCGCACCCTCATCATATACTCTTCGCCATTATTAATCCGGTCTTTCACTTCCTGGCCGTTGCGGTGCATGTCCGCCCGGTGGAGGAATTTGATATCCCTGTCATCGGGATAGCGGTAGCCGCCTCCGTCATCGCCTTTGACCAGACCCACGACAACCTTACCTGAGATCTTGCCCTGCTGTGTGATTACGAATCGCTCATGCTCGCGTGAGAACTCGCAATCTAATCCAGGGTCTATGTTCTTGAGTTTACGAATAAAATCAGGGGGGACTGAGGGGGTTATTCCTTGGTACATTTGCAGTCCTCCCCACAATCGCAGCTGTCTTCGCAGCAGCCTGGTTCGCACTTACATCGCTCTTTGGATTTCTTTGGTTTGAATATCTTATCGTAATTGCTACGATAATCTCGGCTCACCTGGCCCGGCTTCCAGTCTGAGTTACTCATATTCCTCCTGCTTAGATTATTTATTCCACTTTATCGTATCATAATTAGTCTTGTACTTGCGAGAGATACGCCCATGAAACCATCCCTCTCCACCTTGACGCTGACGATAATAGACAACATCTTTGTAATGCTTTTCTGCCATCTCTACACCGTATACTTGATGTTTCGTTTCGGCATCCAACATCCGAGGTCT
>Ga0105092_10000028_pt1 | contig 66822 bp, 63 predicted proteins | sample PPLLak2March2015_FD_87021 | JGI IMG/M metagenome (GOLD analysis project Ga0105092, IMG submission 87021) | Freshwater sediment microbial communities from Prairie Pothole Lake near Jamestown, North Dakota, USA - PPLs Lake P7 Core (1) Depth... | ecosystem: Environmental > Aquatic > Freshwater >... | reverse complement strand
TTCATGTTAATTGTTGTCAATAAGTCAGGAATATACAACAGGCCGACAAACTGTCAGAATTATAGTAAAGTCGGGGACAAAATGACGCATTTTGTCGATTTAAGCTGGTTGGTTCATTAATTGATCCACCGATAAAAAGCTTTATTATGAATCTGGAGAATTTTACAGTGCGGTCACAGGAAGTAATTCAACAGGCTTTTTCTTATGCCAGGGATCTTCAGCATCAGGCAGTGGAAACGGGGCACCTGTTGAAAGCACTTTTGAATTCGGGAGACGGAGTTGCAGAGCAGCTTCTGAAAAAAGCCGGTGCGGATACCCGTGAAATGTCATCAAAACTTGACCGGATATTAGCATCATATCCGAAGGTTACCGGAGGGGAAACTTATCTTTCAGACTCCTCGAACAAGGCTCTGCAGAAAGCGATGGAAAGCTCCAGGAATATGAAAGACCAGTTCATTTCGGTGGAACATATACTGATCGGCCTTATTGCAGGGGGCGACTATATCAGCCAGCTAATCAGGGAATTTAAATTAAATGAAAAGGACTTAACTTCTTTGATTATGGAATTCAGAAAAGGTAAAAAAGCAGATAGCCAGTCGGCTGAAGATACATATAATTCACTTAACCGGTATGCGGTGAACCTGAATGAACAAGCCCGTAACGGTAAACTTGATCCGATAATCGGCAGGGATGAGGAAATAAGGAGGGTACTGCAAATACTGTCCAGGCGGACCAAAAATAATCCCTTGTTGATCGGTGAACCCGGTGTTGGTAAAACGGCCATTGCCGAAGGTCTGGCCCACCGGATCATTGCCGGTGATGTTCCTGAGAATCTTAAATCCTGGCAGATATTTTCTCTCGATATGGGTGCCTTGATCGCAGGGGCAAAATATAAGGGAGAATTTGAAGAAAGGCTTAAATCCGTCATCAAGGAAGTAGTAGCCGCTGAAGGTGAGGTGATCCTGTTTATTGATGAGATACACACACTGGTTGGTGCGGGCCAGAGCGAGGGTGCAATGGACGCGGCCAATATATTAAAGCCTGCCCTGGCAAGGGGCGAACTCAGGGCGATTGGGGCAACTACCCTGGGGGAATACCAGAAGTATTTTGAGAAGGATAAAGCACTGGAAAGAAGATTTCAGGTCGTGATGATCAATGAGCCTGATACATTAAGTGCCATATCCATACTCAGGGGCCTCCGTGAACGCTATGAAAATCATCATAAAGTCAGGATCCGCGATGAGGCCATTGTAGCCTCTGTCGAACTTTCACAGCGGTATATCACAGGCAGGTTTTTGCCCGATAAGGCCATTGACCTTATGGACGAAGCCGCTTCAAGATTACGCCTGGAAATGAATTCCGTTCCTCAGGAAATTGATAGCCTGGAACGTAAAATTCAGCAGCTTGAAATTGAAAGGGAAGCATTAAAAAGGGAAGACGATGATGTTAAGGTTTCTGAAATAGCAAAAGTAATCAGCGGGCTGAATGAAGAACGAACCAAGCTCAGGGCCAAGTGGCAATCTGAAAAAAAGCTTGTGGACGAGATTCAATTTGAAAAACAGAAGATCGAAAATCTGAAAACGGAAGCTGATCAGGCTGAGAGAGTAGGGGATTATGGCAAGGTTGCAGAGATCAGGTATGGAAGGATCAGGGAGTCGGAAAAAAGAACCGATGAACTGAAGGAAAAACTGGCCGTCATGCAGCAGAATTCTGCATTGATAAATGAAGAGATTACAGCTGAAGATATTGCCTCCATTGTATCGAAATGGACTGGCATACCTGTAAGCCGGATGCTGCAGGCCGAACGTGAAAAACTGCTTAACCTGGAAGCCGAACTCCATAAACGGGTTGTTGGGCAACAGGAAGCAATCGAATCGGTTGCCGATGCGGTGAGGAGAAGCAGGTCAGGTTTGCAGGACCCAAAGAGACCGATCGGTTCATTCCTTTTCCTGGGTACGACGGGTGTCGGAAAAACCGAGCTGGCCAAGGCGCTGGCAGAGCTTTTATTCAATGATGAAAATTCAATGACCCGAATTGACATGTCGGAATATCAGGAGAGGCATACGGTATCACGGCTGATTGGTGCTCCCCCGGGTTATATTGGTTATGAGGAAGGGGGTCAGCTTACCGAGGCAGTTCGGATGAAACCATATTCCGTCATTCTGCTTGATGAAATTGAAAAAGCACATTCTGACGTATTTAATGTGCTGTTACAGGTTCTCGACGACGGCCGGCTGACGGATAATAAGGGCAGGGTGGTAAATTTCAAAAATACCTTGATTATAATGACCTCAAATATAGGTTCATATTTAATTCAGCAGAATTTATCACATTTAAGTGATTCAAATCGGGATCAAATCCTGGAAAATACAAGAAATCAGGTATTTGAAGAAGTTAAGAAAACATTCAGACCCGAATTCCTGAACAGGATCGATGAGCTTATCATGTTCACACCCTTATCCCGCAGTGAAATCAAGGAAATTGTGAGATTACAGTTTAACCAGATCATGCAGAAAATGGCTGACAATGAAATCAGGATCAGGATCACGGATCAGGCCATAGATCTTCTTGCCGACCAGGGATTTGATCCTCAGTATGGCGCGCGTCCGATAAAAAGAATGATTCAGAAGATAGTGCTCAACGAACTATCCAGGGAAATACTGGCTGGCAAAATCAGGAAGAACCAGGAAGTTGTTGTTGACAGGGAGAATAACAGGATCAGGATCTCAAATGTTGATTAAGCCCCGTTTGAAAAGCTTTCCAGGCAATCATCCAAATTATCATATAGTTTAAAAACATTATGAAGCTGAAGCAATTTAAACAGTTCCATAACCTCCGGACCGATATTGCATAACCGGAACTGGCCCTTGTTGTTGGCTGCAGTTTTTAAAATGGAAAGGAATACCCCGAAACCCGAACTGTCAATGTATTTTATACCTTCAAGATTAAGGATCATGCGGGCTCCCGGACTGTTGAAAAAGCCTTTGAGATCTTCCTTAACTGGTTCTGTAATGAGGGCGTTAAACCTGTCAATGTTATCGAACCGGACAACCGCTATATTATTGATTTTCTCTGTCTTTAACATATGATTTGTTTTAGAAATATAGTTCGATGTTATCACTGATCACGGCCAATTCTTTTACAGCCTCGGCAGTTTCCTGTTTGAATTTTGCAATAATACCGGCATAACTGTCTGTTTTTTCTTTTTCACGGGCCATGTTTTCGAGATTTTTAAGGTCAACAGCAAGATCCTGAAGTCCCATGATGGATACCGATGACTTTGCCTTATGGGCTAATTTTCCCAACAGTTCATATTCGTGGTTTTTAAGATGCTGATCCATTTCATTTGAGAACTCTGCCATCTGGTCTTTGAAAATGCTTATCATCTCCAGAACCAGTTCCTTATTTCCGCCTGACATTTCTCTCAGGTATGATAAATCAGTCTTCATTCACCTGTCGCTATTGATTCTCAATCGTGTATCCGGAATTTTGTATAAATATATAGTAATTTTTGCTCAATTGAATGATTGCTTTCACAGTAATTTCAACAGAAAGTTAATAACACGGTTTTATCTCCTCTGTCATGCTGAACGAAGGCGAAGCATGAGTGAAGGTGAAGTATGGTAAAAATCATGTTTACCTCTGCGATTTTATGGTATTTTTGAAGATTCCGTTATTCCTGACTATAATGAAAAAGACTGCCTTTAACGTAAAACATCATCAGGCTGGCGCCCGCATGGTAGAATTTGCAGGCTTTGAAATGCCCGTCGAGTATACAGGCATTAACAATGAACACATGGCCGTAAGAAATTCTGCCGGCATATTTGATGTATCCCATATGGGAGAGATATGGGTGAAAGGCCCGAAAGCAAGGGGCTTACTCAGTTACATGCTGTCCAATGATCCCGGAATACTCGTCCCGGGTAAAGCCCAATATACCTGCTTTCCAAATGGTCAGGGCGGTATAGTGGATGACCTGATCATTCATATGTTCGACGAGGAGAAATTCCTGCTCGTTGTGAATGCATCCAATATTCAAAAGGACTGGCAATGGCTGCAGGAAAATAATCATGAAGGAGCTGTCCTGGAAAATGTATCGGATAGCTATTCACAGCTTGCCATCCAGGGTCCGGATGCTACTTCTCTGCTGCAGGAGATTACGAACATAAGGCTTGATAAAATTCCTTCTTTTGGATTTGTGACAGGCGAAATCGGTGGCTTTAAGGATGTAATCATTGCAGCCACCGGATATACAGGATCAGGTGGTTTTGAACTATACCTGGATCATCCACACCCGGTACCACTATGGGATTGTATAATCAACACCGGAAAAAAATACGATCTTGCCACCGTTGGTCTTGCTGCCAGGGATACCCTGAGGCTTGAGATGGGGTATTGCCTGTATGGCAATGATATTGACAGTACCACTTCCCCCATTGAAGCCGGTTTAGGCTGGATCACCAGGTTTTCTGAAAACAGGAATTTCATCGACAGGCAGCTATTATTCCGCCAGAAGACCAATGGGGTTGCCCGTAAGCTTGTCGGATTTGAAATGATTGACCGTGGAATTCCGCGGCAGCACTATTCCCTGTTCAACGGGCATTCAGTAAGGATTGGCGAAGTGACATCCGGTACAATGTCGCCCGCTCTGAAAAAAGGGATCGGTATGGGATATGTTGAAACAGGTTATTCCGCTACCGGAAGTGAGATTTTTGTTGGTATACGGGATAAAATGCTTCTGGCTACAGTCGTTAGAATGCCATTTTACAGCAAAAGAATTACGGACGGCGATTAACACTGTTGATAAGACCAGCCTGCCGGCATATCTCTCTCGCAATCCTGTAATTTGACGCTAACCCTTTATCACGGGATCCGGATTTTCCCCATCCGATTCAATTTGTCCATCGAGAAGCCGAATGATCCGTTTTGTATGCCTGGCAATATTTTCTTCATGGGTCACCAGTATAATGGTATTTCCCTTTATATGGATTTCATGAAACAGGGACAATATATCGATCGAGGTTTTTGAGTCAAGGTTGCCGGTTGGTTCATCAGCCAGAATAATTGCCGGATTGTTGACCAGGGCTCTTGCGACGGAAACACGTTGTCTTTGTCCGCCCGATAATTCATTGGGTTTATGCTCAATCCGGTCAGCCAGACCCACGCTATCGAGAGCTGCCCTGGCTCTTTGGATTCTTTCAGTCCGGGGAACACCCGCATACACCAGGGGTAACATTACATTTTCGAGGGCTGAATAGCGGGGGAGAAGGTTAAATGTCTGAAATACAAATCCGATTTCCCGGTTTCTGATTTCTGCCAGTTGGTTATCATCCAGTTTACTGGCATCCTGGCTGTTAAGAATGTATGTGCCCGAAGTGGGGGTATCCAGGCAGCCTATTATATTCATCAGCGTGGATTTACCTGAACCGGAGGGACCCATTATCGCCACATATTCGTTTTTGTTGATCTCAAGTGAAACAGAACGGAGCGCATTTACGGTTTCCAATCCCGGATAATAATTTTTCACGATCGATTCGAGATGTATGATGGGAGCCATAACTTCCTGAATTGATGTGATAAAAATAGTATTAATAAATGATTGCTAATAAATCATTCTTACAAATTGGAGGGGTGAATTTATATTGCCAAAATAAATTCCCATGAAAAACAAGTCAACGATTATTCCTTCAGAAGCCTGATGTCTTATTTTTTTCCAGGCACATCGCATTCCTGCGGACCAATTGATATCATCGAGGACAATAATCGGCATCTTTCCCCGGTCCGCGGTAAAGGATGAAAAATAATGCAAGGTTGATTCCTCTCTATGATTACCATCGATAAATACAAGGGAATCAGGCGACAGGTTTACGACAATTTGAGGCAATACCTCATCAAATGACTTGTTCAGAATGGTAATGTTTTTTATGTTCGCGGTTTTGAAATTATTCTCTGCAATTGCGGCAAGCCCGGGATTTCCCTCCACGGTAATTACCTTTGCCGCCGGATATCCGCACGCCAGGTACATTGTGCTGATCCCTGTTGCCGTTCCGAACTCAATGATCTGAGATGGCTTGTAATAACTGGCCAACCGGTAGAGAAGTCTGCCATATTCTGCATTTACCGAAGATATCCTGGTGATCCGGCCGATGGTCCTTTTTTTGCCGGATCGCCTGCTCCCGGCACCAAAACCATTCATCTCCATAAGTGAAGGATCATACAATGAAGATGATCTTGTTTTTTCAATTCTTTCAAAATCAGGATGAAACGCAGGTTTCCGTAAAATATTTCTTTTAAAATCATGAATAAATGCATCCGAATGGTTTCCTGCTAGGGAAGAAATCCGGTGTACCAAATAATTTAAGATCAATTTATACGATTTCATGGCACAAAAATACCTGAAGAATGCATTACAGGTGCAAATCTTTTTCCAAACTTCATCAAACTTTTGCGATATTTACGCATCTCGTTATCAACATGAATGATATACTTGATCAGGAAATCAAATACCTCAAGGGTGTCGGGCCCAGGCGGGCTGAACTGCTTGAAAAGGAATTGAGTGTATTTACATTCAGGGATATCCTGTATTATTTCCCCTATAAATACATTGACCGGTCCAAAATCTATAAGATCAGTGAAATTGATATCACCCAGGCTTATATACAATTGCGGGGAAAGATCAGCCACTTCAGGATGGAAGGGCAACGTAACAGGCAAAGACTGGTCGGTGTTTTTAATGATGGCACAGGTACAGTTGAACTGGTTTGGTTTCAGGGTCTTCAGTGGATTACCCGGAATTACAAACTAAATGAGGAGTATATTGCTTTTGGACGTCCCGCCTTATTTGGCAATAAGCTTACAATCGCTCATCCGGAACTCGATACAGTAGATAAGGACGATACCACATTAAACTCTCCACTGCAGGCGCAATATAGCCTTACGGAAAAACTCAGGAACAATTTCATTACTTCAAAAACCATCCACAGAATGATCGGGCAGGTTATTTCGCAAGTGAGCAGTTTTCAGGAAACGATACCCATTTCGCTGGTAAAAAGTCTGAAATTCATGGAGTTGGGAGAAGCCATCCGGAATGTACACTTTCCGGAAAATAATGACAAGCTCAGGAAAGCAACATATCGCCTGAAATTTGAGGAATTGTTCTATATCCAGCTCCATATACTCGCCAGGAAAAATAAACGAATCGAAATTACGCAGGGCATTGTTTTTTCAAAAGTGGGTGATAATCTCAATAATTTCTATAAACAACGGTTGAATTTTGAGCTTACAGGTGCCCAAAAAAAAGTGATCCGGGAAATCCGGAGAGATATGGGATCGGGAAAGCAGATGAACAGATTGCTTCAGGGAGATGTTGGAAGTGGTAAAACCCTCGTTGCATTGATGGCAATGCTTATTGCCCTGGATAATGGTTTTCAGGCCTGCCTCATGGCCCCGACTGAATTACTGGCAAATCAGCACTTTAAAACCATTGATGGTTTTCTCAGGGAGATGGGGATCAGTGTACTGCTGCTGACTGGTTCCACAAGGAAAAGTGAAAGGGAATTGTTACATGAGCAATTGCGGAGTGGGGAACTCCACCTTCTTATTGGCACCCATGCATTGCTTGAGGATGCTGTTCAATTCAATAACCTGGGATTAGTTATAATTGATGAACAGCACAGGTTTGGTGTTGCACAGCGGGCCCGGCTCTGGAAAAAAGGAACCCGGTTGCCGCATGTGCTGGTGATGACGGCGACCCCGATCCCCCGTACATTGGCTATGACGGTATATGGCGATCTGGATGTATCAGTAATAGATGAATTGCCACCTGGCCGCAAACCAATACAAACAATTCATTACTATGAATCAAAGCGTCTCGTTTTGTTTGGATTTATGCGAAATCAGATTGCAGCCGGAAAACAGATATATATTGTGTATCCCCTCATCCGGGAATCCGAAAAGATGGACTATGTAGCGCTCGAGGTGGGTTATGAAGCTGTTGTCCGTGCATTTCCTCCGCCGCAATACAGTGTTGTATGCGTGCACGGACGGATGAAGCCGGAAGAAAGGGAAGAAGGAATGCAGCTATTCATCAGCAAACGGGCCCATATCATGGTTGCAACGACGGTAATCGAAGTGGGGGTGGATATCCCCAACGCCTCAGTGATGGTGATTGAAAACGCCGAAAGATTTGGCCTTTCACAGCTTCACCAGTTGAGGGGACGGGTTGGACGTGGAGCCAGCCAGAGTTATTGTATCCTGATGAGTTCCTATAAGCTTACGCGTGAAGCGCGTAAACGGCTGGAAATAATGGTACAGACCAATGACGGATTCGAAATTGCGGAGACAGATCTTAAATTACGTGGACCGGGTGACATGGAAGGAACCCAGCAAAGCGGGATGCCCTTTGACCTGAAGATAGCGAGCCTCACTCAGGATGGCCAGTTGCTGCAATATGCAAGGGATATTGCCGGACAGGTACTGAAGGAAGATCCGGAAATTCTGAAGCCGGAAAACAAGATCCTGAAGATACAGCTGCGCCGGTTACTAAAATCGGATATTGACTGGAGTGCAATCAGTTAAAAACGGGGAGACAAATAATCAGGCTGCTGATCAGTGACCTGATTGAAATAAGGAACGGAATCTATAACCCCAGGACTTCGGTTCCCTGTTCAAATACAATATCTACCGGGATATTCTTATTCTCTATACGTTTGAGGGACTCCTTTAAACCGGCATCCATTACCCCATATTGTTTAAGCATTTCGGAAGCCCGTTCATAATCCCCGTCGCCCTGAATCGTAAGGATCAGGTTTGACAGGGTTTCAATAGCCCCGTTCATCTTTTCCATATCTACCCTGTATTTACCGGCAGCATCCACTATGAACGCTCCTTTTTCCTTAAAATAATTGAACCGGATGAGGTTTGCCTTTCCGTGGGCGCTTGAAGCACCGAAACGAATTGATCTGAAAATACCGGCAAGGAAGGTCACATATTCATTTGTCAGGTCGATATCAAGTTCTCCCATCTCCTTGAGCCTGGCTTCAAGGAATAAACCGAGTATATCTGCCTTTCCTTCCTCGAGTGTGGTATATTGCTCCCTCAGGGCTGACTGTACTGAACCTTTATTGTTAATGGTATTCATTGATCCGAGACCATGGGCAACTTCATGGAACATTGTATTGGAAAAGAAAGCATCAAAAGTAACATGCTTCAGTTGGTCTTCGGGAATAAGTTCTCCTGCAATCGGAATAAGGATCTTATCGAACTTAGCCCGCATGGCGTTTTTAAGCTGAAGTCTCCGGCTGCCTTTTGCCAGCTGCACCCGGTTGTCATTCGGCAGGTTTATGGCGATGGTCTTGCTGCCTGCGTTGCAATCCCCGGCATAATAAATAACATCATAGGCCCCCAGGTCCGAATTCCCTCCGGGCATTTCGGATTTATACTTCTGATCAACGGGCAGGTCTTTCTGCAGTTTTGGCAACAGGGTGCCATACCGGTTAAGCTTATTGCTCCATTCAACATCTTTAACAAGAATATATGCTTCATGCGAAGCCTTATAACCATATAGCTGATCTTCATAAGTTTCGATGGGTCCTATTACAAAATCAATGATGTTATTTTTCATATCCATCCAGGCCATATCACTTTTCAGGAAATCATCGTCTAAAAATGCCCTGGAGCGAAGTTCAAGGTATTTTTTCAGTCCGGGATCATCTGCATACCTGGAAGCATCCATCAGTAGCGATGAAGCCTTTTTATGCTGTTCAGCGAAAGCCTGATGATATGGCACCACTATAAGGCTGCCCTGTTCATCCCTTCTGATCAGTGAATACAATCCGGTCTTATTGGTATCTGCAAGTTTGTTGAATTCATCCTGAGACATGTCCTGCGGATAATAGTTGGCCCCGGCGGGTTTGGGACCTATTCCCTCAACAAACGGTTCATTGTTTTCAAGTCTCTGCCAGGGTCCGTAATTAATTAGCGCCAGTTGTTTTTCGGCATCAGATTTCAGGCTGTTAAGCAGTTCATCCTTATCCCCATATGCTTCCATCCAGAAAATGTCATCCATAACTTTTGCCGCTTCAATGAGGAGGGGGATCATTTCTTTTTCATTATCAGTAAGTTTACTTAAGTCGGTAGTAAGTTTAAAAGAAGCAAAATCGTCAAGTTTCATCATAATGGAATCTGGTTTTGTAACGGAACCGGTGTGGCTTTGCCTGCATGCCCCCGTCAAAATTAATTCGCTTAAAATCAGTAAAATCAATGCAATTTTTCTCATATAGTTTGTTTTTGAAATCCACAATTCCGAACCCTCAGCCCTGAACCGGTGGTTTGTAAATATATAAAAAAAAGAACTGTTTTGTATTCTTAATGGTTAACGATTTTTAGTACCTGCCTCTTGTCTTGCAGCTGGATATCAGCAAAGTAAATGCCTTTCTGCGGTAAGTGAAAGGTGAACTCATGCCTGCCGGCGGAACGCCTTTCGTTTACAACAGTGGTAATTAATGTGCCGGTAATATCATATAATTTTACTGACAGAACGGAAGCCGTTTCCAACTCAACCCTCAGGATACCGGATATTGTAAACGGATTTGGATATACCGATGCAAATACCATATTTGCCTCTATAGCAGGATTTAAACCGGTTTGAAGGGTATCAGCCCAGGAGGAGGCTGTCAGAACAGGAGATCCTTCCATGGGCAGGAAGTCAGGATCTTCAAGGTTAAACGGATCGGCTATTTGCAGATCACTGTTTTCTGCCAAAGCCATATTTTTATATTCAGCAGTTACAAAGTAAGCGCTGTCAAATGCATCACCGTAAAAATCTTCAGCGCCTGCAAGATAGGTATGCATGATCCTGAGATCGCCTGCCGTAGCGTTTGCCTGAGTGGCAGTACCCTCAATGAATAATCCTGTGACATAGCCTGCCAGGATGGAATTGTACAGGTTCAATTTTGTATTCCTCCTGAGGTGCATGGCCCGCTTGTAGTTTGAATTGACCGATGTTCCAGTGGACACAAGAGGTCCAAATGCACTGAAATTACTGAATAATGGCTGGGTGATCGGAGTCTGATCCGTTCCTGTTCCGTCATTATCTGATTCAAAAGTATTGGAACCCGAACCCGGATCCGCTACATCAGGGTCCCTGAGGGATACACCGAACTGAACCATACCCCGGTAACCATAATCAGTGTCAAAATCATCATCCCAACCACGGTATGCGATCAGGTGTTTCGCATTTACCGTGCCGCCAAACAATTCATAAGAATCATCGCCACTAAAGGAAACCTGGATATATTCAACTTCTGTTCCGCTGCCAACTCCCCCAAAGGTGAGGCCGTTGATTTCCTTGTCAGGTTGAAATGCAATTCCAGGAAATTCTATCCTAACATATTTGATAATTCCAGAAGTATCGGTATCGCTATTGCCACCATAGGTAGAGGTTGGGCCTCCTTCTATGATCGGATCAATTTTATTCACCAGGGCATTACCCAGAATAATAACACCTCCCCAATCACCATAACCACGTGAACCTGCGTCCTGGTTTGACGTAAATACAATGGGATTGTCGGATGTTCCTTCTGCAAGTATCCTTGCACCCTTTTCTATAATAAGGGCGCCCTTGTTTGCCTTGCTGCCCCGGATTATGGTTCCGGGCTCTATTGTAAGGATTACACCGGCCTTTACGTAAACCCATCCATCCAGCAAATATACCTTGTCTGCTGTAAGCACAGTGTTTGTTGTGATGTCACCTGCCTCTATAACATCAGTGACAGCAGGGTAGTCCTCAGTCTGTGGGGTCCAATTGCTCCATCCATCAGTCCAGTCCTGATCTCCAAAGGCCCCGATATAATCCACCATATCAAAGAATGGATCATCAATTGTTTTTTGGGCTATTACCGGCAGTGTAATGAGCACGAACAATAACTGCCCCAATAAATTAAAGTGCATTTTTTTCATTGATTAAAGGTTTTGGTTTAACTATAAAAGTAATTTCGGGATATGACGAATATGTTAAGTCAGTATTATGCTCCGGTTAATTTTTGAATATACCGAAGCCTACCCTAAAAATTCACAGAAACACCGAGGGAAAACGCTGGACTTGGCTTATAAATCTGGGTTCGCTGGCGCCTGTCGACATTGCTTTCCGAATTTCCCGGTATGAGCTGGATCCGCTCATTTTGTCGCAATTCAACGGGTTGATTGAAAAGGTCCTTTATACCGGCTTTTACCGTGATATATTTTCCGATCTTCTTATTCAACGATATATCAATCAGATTACGCGGCATCTGGAGAATATGAGGCTCATCAATATCCCCGACGAACATGATCCGGGGCCCGATTATGTTATAAAGAACGCCGATCATGAAGCCATTATCTTTATTGTCGAAATACATACCGGTATTCAAAATATAGGGTGACTGTCCCTGCATTCTCCGCACATTTTCCCTCGCATGTGGATCGGTTGAACGTAATTCGCTTTTGATTAAGGCGCCGTTGAATACAATAATAATATGCCGCAATGCTCTTAGAATGTTATCGCTATTTTCGAAATTGGTGAATGACTTTCGCATTTCCAGTTCCAAACCATAGCTCTTAGCTGATTCCGCATTGCCAAACGTATAATTTCTTCCGGATCCGGCTTCCAGAATATGCGCTTCAATGGGATTTTCAAAATTTTTATAAAATACGCCAAAAGTGATAATGTCTCCATTGATGTAGAAATGCTCAAACCTTACATCAATATTTTGAACGTAGCTGTTGCTGAGTAGGATATCACCGTATATTGTTGCCTTTTCTTCAAAATCATAGTATGACTGAAGAGAAATTTCCCTGAATTCGGGCCTGTTGATGGTACGACCGTAAGCAAGTCTCAATAACGAATTTTCACTAAGGTTATAAGATAGGTTCAAAGATGGAAAAAGGTCTGTGAAATCATTGATAATTGAAACCGGAACACCCGTACGATCATGACTTTCAAGAGTCTGGATGTTCTTTTCAACCCTTAGACCTGCATATATTTTGAATTTGTAAAATGGGAGAATGATACCTGCATATGCAGCATAGAGGTTGTTACCCGCGGTGTAAGCGTCGGTCGGATCAGTGGACTCATCCACCTTGATTCCGGTAGAGGAGTTGATGTATTTATCCTGAAAAACACTATCAATAGAGAGGCTCAACAGACTTCGGTCAAATACCAGGGAACTCCTTACGAATCCAATATTGCGTGCAATAAAATCGCGGTTTTTCTGCTCTATCAATAAGCCGGTTTTTAATTCGGGTATAAATTCCCCGAGGTGGAACTTTTGAGAATAGTTGAGTGCGCCCACATAAATATGCTCATGATTGATCAGGGTAAGCCTTCCAATCATTTTAGGATCGGCGCTATTATTTAAAGCAAGGGTATATTTTCCCGTTCTTTCATCCAATATCCTTTCAACTCTTCTGATATCCGGCTGTATCTTGTCCGTATAGCTGTATCCCAGTGTCCAATCGATATTAATAAGATTCCGTTTAAAATTGAAATTTCCACCCAGCTGACCCGAATAAATTGATCGGGACTGGAAACTCAATTCCGTGGCCGACTTAAAACTGCCGCCATAAAAATCGCGGCCAGACCTGAGTATGGTTTGTTTATCACTGATCTGGTTGAAAAAATTCCGGAATTCGATCTTCTGGTTGTTACCGAAAACAAACAAACAGTTAAAGAGCCCGTTCAGTCGGGTCTTTGTTGAATATGCATCATCATTGAAATAAAAGGAAGTATCCGGTGTATCCTTTATAACATCGTATGCCTGATATCCGGCCCTGAAAATTTCACGGTACTGATTGCCGGTGCTATAACCCAGAGACAGGGTATTGCCTGCAGAAATCTTTCCGAGCAGATACTTCCTATTTATGGTCAGACCGAAGGACTGATCAGGGATGGCTTTAACAGGATAAGCGGTCCAGGTTTTGTTAAATGCTCTTCCAAGTTCGGTTATTCTGGCTTTATCTGCCTGATCCGGCTGGTCTGTCAGGTCCTTAAATCCGACGGCAGATGGAAATCCTGCCGGAAGAGAACGGGTACCGTCGTCAAATCCCAACCAGTCATATTTTCCTCCCTTATAAGTATAAAAATCCCTGAAAGTAGTATTTGGCCTGAAACCGGTATTATAGGTAACTTCTGTGCTGTTGGCATCCACAGTATTCTTGGTTTGGATCTGAACTACAGCCCCGGCAAAGTCGGCTGGTAATTCCGGCGCAGGTGTTTTATAAACAATCATGTTATCGATGAGGGAACTGGGAAGCATATCGAATGAAAATGCTCTCCTGTCGGCTTCCGAACTGGGAACACCGACCCCGTTCAGCCATACTACATTGTATCGCTCATCCAGCCCCCTTACATTGATAAATCTTCCATCCCTCACTGTGACGCCGGGAACCCGGGTTATTACTTCAGATGCGTCTTTATCCAGTGACCTGGATATTTGCTGACGGGAAATGCCATTTACCGAAAGACTTGCGCTCCTGATGGTGTTAATCATTGACATTTCAGTATCTGTCCTCCTGTTTGCCGTGACTTTGACTTCACCAAGCTCCGTAGAAGAAGGATTAAGCATAATATCGAGCACGACATTTTCCTTATCCTTTATTTCAATCTTTTGTATTTGCTGTTCATAGGACACATAACTGATCACGAGATTATAGTTGCCTTTCTGAACATTATTCAGAAAATAATCCCCATCCAGGTTAGTAATGGCGCCTTTGGTGGTACCCTGAATCAGTATGCTAGCTCCGATAAGGCCTTCACCTGTTGAAGCATCCCGAATTCTGCCACTGACTGAGCCTTCCTGGGCTGTCGCACTTTCGGAAATGATAATGGAAACAAGGATCAGGGAAATCAAAAGGAATATCGAAACGGGGAATTTTACAAGGAGTATAGGTTTGATCATGGTCGCTGATAATAAATTTATCATTCGACCACAAAATTAGAGGGGCAACCTTACAGTATTGTTATGACCAGGGTAAGTTTGTGTTAAGTTAATATGAAAGCAATGTTAAGATTTCCGTACCTGTCAGGTAAATATCCTGAATCTGAACATTCCGGTTTTCTGCAGCAGATAGCTTATGGAAACGCCCAATACACCCAGTCCATACTTAATACTCCTGGAAATATTGATGGAGGAGGCATCATCGAAATACCGGGTTGGACAGGTAATTTCAGCAATCTCAAAGCCGGCATGAAAAATTTGCGCAAGCATCTGGTTGTCAAATACAAAATCATCTGAATTCAACCGATACTTCACACTCCTGAGAACATTGCCTGAGAATGCCCGGTAACCGGTATGATATTCGGACAATTTCTGATTCATAAGTACATTCTGGGACAAGGTCAGAAACCTGTTGGCGATATATTTATATATTGGCATTCCCCCCTTTATGGCTCCCTTTCCAAGGATTCTTGACCCCAGAACCACTTCATAAACACCGTTTGCAATAAGGTAACACATGGAATGGATAAGAAGTGGTGAATATTGATAGTCGGGATGCAACATGACCACTATATCTGAATTCAGTTCAAGAGCTTTATCATAGCAGGATTTCTGATTTCCGCCATACCCTTTATTCTCGCTATGCCGGATTACGTGATGAATACCGAGTTCCCTTGCGACCTGTAATGTCCTGTCGCTGCTTTTGTCATCCACAAGTATGATATGATCAACGATATCAAGCGGTATTTCCCGGTATGTTTTCTCAAGGGTTTTTTCAGCATTATATGCCGGCAGGACCACAGTAATCGTTTTATTTTTAATCATGGCAGAGAATTTGGAATTCGTTTGAAAAAAACATAACCATTTTTTTTATACAGGAGTACGAGATCGGGATATTGCAACCGGTATTCTTCTATTTTGTGAGATTTGGCTGCAATATAGACCGGCTTATCCACTTCACCGGTCAAAAGCCATTTTTCATCCCGGGATTTTATATTCTTTTGGATGGTTGCTCTTCCATAAAATAAATGTGCATAGCTTTTATATCCCAATGTCAGGAGGTAAGCATCCTCCCCGCTGACCGACTTAAAAAATTCGACAGCCGGACGCTGTGAATATGTTTCAATGCGGGGTGCGACCATAAACATGGAAAGGAACACAAATGCCGAAACGAGGCCACACAGCATAAATACTGATTTGAACCTGTCCCGGTTCCAATATAGTGAAAATAATATCAATCCGGTTGTCAAAACCAGGGCTGTCAGCCACTCGTATCCCCGCCATCCTGCATCTGCAGCAAGGCATGCAACAGCAAATGGATCCCGGATATAACCATTACCTATGGCAGCATCCTTAAAATAATCTATACCCGTCAGGGACGCAATGACCACAGTGAGAAGAACACCTGCAGTAATTATCAATGTCCTCACAATCCTCTTCGGGCGGGATGAAACATCGCTGGTGTGACTGATCCACCAAGCTGCGACAAATGTCAGGGGAAAATAACACAGGGAGGAATAGTGCACAATCTTGGTTCTCACAATCGTAAAAAGGATGAGGACTGTCCAAAAAAGAATGAGCATCCAGGAAAGAAATTTCCCATTGGACCCATCCCTTTCCCTGGTACCGAACAATACCGGAAGAGCCAGGAGGGAAGCCGGAAAAACCCCAATCAGCAGGACAACAAAATGATATAGTAAAAATCCCCTGTGGCCCGCACCGTGGGTGCTGAACAATCTTACCTGGTATTCAATGAAATCACGGATGATTCCAAAATTTCCACCAAAAACCTGTAAAATAAACCAAAAACCACCGACAAGTATCAACACGGAAAAAAATGCCACAATATCAACAAACCGGATATTGATTCTGAACTTATGGATGACAAGGTGCACTCCGGCGGTAATAAAAAATATAAGCAAGGCCACCGGACCTTTTGTCAGAATGGCAAGTCCTATAAACACAGCCGATCCTGTTATATTGAGTGATCTTTTGTTTTCGGATGTAAGGAAACAGAAGAAATGATATATGCCAAGAAAAATGAAAAGGTTAAACCAGGGATCTATAATACCCGATTTGAAATAAATGAAGGGCAGGACTGATCCTCCAAACAGGGCAGCCCATAATAAGCCGAATCGTTTGCCTGCCAGTTTGTTACCAATATTGAACAGTATCAGGAGGGTAATTACCCCGCAAAGGGCATTGGGAAACCGGGCGGCAAATTCATTGATCCCGAATAACTTCATGGACAGTACCTGCATCCAAATGAAAAGAGGAGGTTTCTCCCAAAAAGGAATATAGTTGATTTGCACGGTAAGATAGTCACCGCTTGTAATCATTTCCCTTGCGGATTCAGCAAAATTAATCTCGTCCCAATCGAACAGGTGTACCTGGCCAAGAAAGGGAACGAACAGCAATGCCGAAATGATCAGGATGCCCACGTTATAGACTGCCGCATCGGGTTTAGCGGTCCTGTTCATACCGTTTTAAGGATTTCAGCGACCAATTGTGCCATTTCAGATCGTTATTATAAAATATCGGGTATATGGCAAGGGTACCCAGGGTTCCGATCATGGATCCTGCAATTACATCCACCAGAAAATGATGGGACAGGTACACTCTTGAATATGCCGTCAGGCATGCAATAATGAAGCAAAACACCTGAACATACCTGCTCCTGCCTATTATTGCAAGGCCCAGAAATATGACAAAGGCAGTTGTGGCATGACCTGAGGGGAAGCTGTGAGCTGTAAGCACCGGTACGCCATTTACCAGGTGCAATGGTGCCAGATCCTGCAAATATTTTACCGGACGAAGGTAATCCTCAAATATAAACCTTTTTAATACCTGGATAACAATGCCCGTGGAAAGATACGCCGTAACGAGAAAGACAACAGAACGCAATGAGTAAAAGAGGAGCAGCAAGGCAAGGAACAGAAGAAAAATGCCGTCTCCCAGGAATGTGATATGCCTGAAAAACCAATCAAAAAAATCTGAATGATGGCGGTTAAGCCAAATATGAATATCTGCTTTTGAAAAAAGCACCAGGAATGGCGAAATTATCAGCATTGTGCTTAAATAGGGAAGTAGAAAGAAGATATTATTTTTCAGCACTTTATACACCATTCACCGTATTGCGTGCGGTCAAAAGTAATTCAAAATTCTTTTAAAATCTACTTAACAATTCCTGAAAAACCCATGAATGCAAGGGAGAGTAATCCGGCAGTGACAAGAGACAGCGGAAAACCTTTCATGCCTCTTGGCGTATCGGCCAACGCCAATTGTTCACGTATTCCGGCCATCAATAACATGGCCAATGTAAAACCGGCGGCAATGCTGGCAGCATATAGGACACTCATAACCAGACTAAAGTCTTTCTGAACAGCCAGAATCGCAATTCCCAGCACAGCGCAATTGGTGGTAATAAGCGGCAGATATATTCCCAATGCCTGGTACAAGGCCGGTGCAGACTTTTTAAGGATAATTTCAACTACCTGGACAAGAAAGGCGATGACAAATATAAACGTGATGGTCTGCATGAATTCTATATGGAGAGGAACCAGCACATAGTTCTGGATAAGATAGGTTACCAGGTTGGCGAGGGCCATCACGAAAATAACAGCCACTCCCATACCAATTGAGGTTTCGGTTTTATTTGACACGCCCAGGAAAGGACAAATGCCAAGAAACTGAACCAGTACCACATTGTTGACCAGAACTGCCGATATGATCAGAAGTATATATTCCATAACCTGTGATTTAAATGTTGAATTTCAGCTTTATCCGGTTCATGATGGCGATCAGGAATCCATAGGTCACAAAAGCACCGGGTGGCAGCACAAAAATGAGTATGTTGCTCGCATTTTCATTCATCAGCCTGATATTGAAAATGGAACCGTTTCCCAGCAATTCACGGATCGATCCGATCAATGTAATGGCCAGGGTAAAACCCAGGCCCATTCCAAGACCGTCGAGAACGGAAGGCAATACCTCGTTTTTCTGAGCGAAAGCCTCTGCGCGGCCCAGAATAATACAATTCACCACTATGAGGGGAATAAATATACCAAGGGCTTTGTATAGGTCAGGGGTATAGGCTTTCATCACGAGGTCCACTATCGTAACAAATGTGGCGATTACAACTATAAAAGCCGCAATCCTCACCTTGTCCGGAATATAATTCTTCAGCAGTGCGATAAAAAGATTGGAGAACACCAGCACAAATGTGGTTGCGGTCCCCATTCCCAATCCATTGGCTGCAGCCGTTGTTATGGCAAGAGTCGGGCATGTTCCCAAAACCATCACAAAAGTGGGATTTTCCTTGAGAAGTCCATTGGTAAAAAATCTGAGGTTTCCCATATGTTTGGAAAATATGTTTTTATTTGATTGAGATTGTATCACGAATTGTTTTCAGCTGGTCTGACGCCCGCTGAAGAGCATCGCAATAAGCTCTCGAGCTTATTGTAGCCGCTGTTATGGCATCAACCTGTCCGCCATCCTTCTTAACAAGGAGCTTGAAACTATCCGGATTCTTTCCCAGAAATTGCCGGCTGAATTTGAGATCTGTCATTTTTGTCCCCAGGCCGGGTGTTTCTTTATGGTCGAGAACTGTCACCTTATAAATGGAACCGTCAGGCAGGAATCCGGCCATGATTTCCACATGCCCGCCAAAACCTTTGTCCGTATAAGATTTCACTGCATATCCTACCGGAACATTCTCTTTTGATAACCGATAGATCACGATGCCATCCTTTTCGTTCTTGGATGAAGCCGGATCATTATCAAATTCAGGCATTACCTGTTCAACTGCATTGGTCTCCTTTTGCCTTGCAGCCGCTTCAATAGGCCCTTTCGTTTTCATATAAACAAAGGCAAGTGCGGCTGACATTCCCATTGAAATAAAAACAAGGGAGAGAATCATATTCTTCAGGGTGGATTCCAGTTTTTTAGCCATGTTTTACCTCCTTCCCGAACCTTGAAGGTTTGATATATTTATTGATCAGCGGTACAAATGCGTTCATGATCAGGATTGCAAATGAAACGCCTTCAGGATACGATCCGAATACCCGAATAATGACTGTAATGATCCCGATACCGGAAGCAAAAATGATCATACCTGCCCTGGTCATGGGTGATGTAACCAGGTCAGTTGCCATAAATATCGCCCCCAGCAAAACACCTCCGGTCAAAATATGGAAAAGTGGCGGTGCATAAAGGGATGGATCGATCACCCATAAAATGCCTGTGAAGATAAAAACGGTCGCAATCATGGAAACCGGGATGTGCCATGTGATAATTTTTTTGTACAGAAGCCATATAAAGCCCAAAATAAGCGCAATGGCTGAAACCTCACCAAGAGAACCCCCGACATTGCCCATAAACAATTGCATATTATCCGGCAATTGTTTCATTATTTCGGGAATTTGTTCTCCATTTCTCACTGATTCCTTCAGAAATCCCAAAGGTGTTGCGCCTGTAACCGCATCAAGGTATTGATGCCTGGCGGCCACAGGAACCGGCCAGCTTGTCATTTGAACAGGAAATGAGATTAACAGGAATACCCTGCCAATCAGGGCGGGATTGAACGGATTGTTCCCAAGTCCCCCGTAAGTCATTTTTCCTACACCGATTGCAAAAAAAGCTCCCAGTGCAATCATCCACCATGGCAGATTGGAAGGCAGGTTAAAGGCCAGGAGCAATCCGGTCACTATGGCAGAACCGTCACTGATGCGGACAGCAGTTTTAAGTATATATTTCTGGATAGCCAATTCGAAAATCACACAGGTTGCAATCGAAAAGATTGTGACAAAAAGTGCACCCAGGCCAAACAAATAAAGGGAAACCAAAAATGCCGGAACAAGGGCCAGCACCACTCCAAACATGAGCTTTTTAACGGACTGGCCCGCACTGATGTGCGGTGAAAGGGAAACAGTAAGTAATTGATCCATTATTTTTTTCTTGATCTTATAATTTTTCCAACATTTGACTTGCCCAGCCTTATGTAGTCGAGAAGGGGCCTGTCTGCCGGACAGGTATAGCTGCATGAACCGCATTCCATGCAGTCCATAACATGTTCAACCTCAAGTCTGTCGAAATTTTTCTGCTCTGTAAGCGGCATCAGCAGATAAGGTTCAAGGCCCATCGGACAAACCGAAACACATTTGCCACAACGCACACAGGGTTGCATTTTATTCCGGGCAGATTCACCCGAGGGTATGAGTAATATCCCTGAAGAACCTTTCATAACCGGCACATCCGCATTTATCAATGCTTTACCCATCATCGGTCCGCCGGAAATGATCTTTCCTGTATCCTCAGGAATACCGCCGGAAGCCTGGATCAATGATGATATGGGTGTACCGATTCGTACCCTGTAATTGGCGGGTTGCCTGACGGATTTTCCGGTTATGGTAACGATCCTCTCAAACAGGGGTTTATTTTTCTGGACAGCTTCATACACTGCAAATGCAGTGCCCACATTGAAAACCACCACTCCGACATCTACCGGTAATCCACCCGAAAGTACCTCCCTGTTCAGAATTGCTTTTATCAGTTGCTTTTCACCGCCCTGGGGATATTTTACCTTTAATGCGTGAATTTCAATGCCTTTATGGGATACCGTAAGTTTTCTCATCAACCTTATGGCATCGGGCTTGTTGTTCTCGATTCCGATATGGGCAATTTTAACATCCATCGCTCTTTTAAGTAATTCCACACCTACCAGAATCTCTTCACCTTTTTCAAGCATGAGCCTGTGATCGGAAGTCAGGTAAGGCTCGCATTCGACTCCGTTGATAACCAGGCAGTCGACTTTTTTTCCGCGTGGTACGGAAATTTTAACCTGCGTCGGGAATGTGGCTCCCCCCAATCCGACAATTCCGGAATCGGCGATTTTTTTTAGTATTTCTTCACCAGTCAGTTTTATCTCCCTGTCCAGGAATTCATTGCGTACAATGGATTCAAGCCAGTCGTCTCCGGCGACATTTATAACAATTGCCTGCCTTCTGTAACCGCTTATATCGGTAACATCCTCTATTTTGGCAACATTTCCCGAAACGGAGGCATGAACATTGCTTGATACAAATCCATTTCCCTTTGCGATCAACTGACCTGTTTTAACGTAGTCTCCTTTGGCCACAACCGGGATTGCAGGAGCCCCCAGGTGCTGGGAAACAGGGATTATGGCGGTTGCCGGTAAAGGCAACGACTGAATACAGGTATGGGCTGTTAACTTTCGGTCAGGTGGATGGATACCTCCTTTGGTGAATGTTTTAAGCACGTTTTACTACTTTAGAATTGAACTATGAAATGACTGCTTTTTCATCACTTAGTGTCTTCTTTACGGGGAAACCAATTTCCAGGATCGAATTTGTGGGACATTCCGTGACACATTTTCTGCAAAGGCGGCATTTGTCGGAATCAATAAAAGCCAGATAATTATGCATCGTAATGGCTTCGAAAGGACAAATCTTAAAGCATTTGCTGCATCCGATACATGCCACCTTACAGTTCCTGCTGGCAACAGGACCTCTGTCCTCGTTCAAGCAGGCTACATATATTTTCTTTTCACCCTTCCACCTTTTTCTCAATTCAAACAGGTTTTTGGGACATGCTTTCACACAAGCGCCGCAGGCAGTGCATTTTGCATCATCCACCACCGGCAGTCCTGTTACCGGGTCCATGTGCAGGGCATCAAAGCTGCAAACCAAAGTGCAATCACCACAACCGACACAGCCGTAAGTGCATCCTGTTTCTCCGCCGTACATTGCCGATACCATGGCACATGATGCGACACCATCGTAATGATTGGTGATCGGTCTGAATTCACAGGAACCGTTACACCTGAGGACAGCAATCCGGGGATCCTGTATGACTGCCTGTCGGCCAAGAATGACTGCTATTTTGGACATGACTGCATTTCCCCCGACCGGGCAAAACAAACCTTCCATGGTTTCAGCCTTAACCAGGTTTTCCGCCAGATTCCTGCAACCGGCAAAACCGCATCCCCCGCAATTGGCAGCGGGCAATTCTGCCTCCACCAGGTCGATCCGCGGATCTTCATATACCTTGAACCGCTGAGCCACAAAATACAATATTACAGCTGATATTGCCCCCAAAAGGCTAAGTGAGATAATCGTATATAATATGGTGACACTCATATCAACCTATTTTATGAATTGAGAATGAAAAGGTCTTTTTCAATTTTTCGCGGAATAAATACAATACGGCAAAATAAGGAACCAAAACCAGAAGAGAAATTAAACCTGCCTGCCATTCAGGAAGGGTGAACGAGGTAAGGATCAATAAGGTTGCAATCAAAAGAATAAACGGAATGAAATATCCCAGCAACACAGCCATATTACCCGTTTTTCTGGTTATTGTTATTCCGACCCATTCGCCCACAGAAAAAGAGTGTGAAAAATTGCTTATCTCAATGGTCCGTTCAGACATGTCAGCGATATTGCAAATGCCGCTTGCATTACAATGCGCGCATGAAGTTTCACGATCTATTCTGATCCGGATCAGGTGGTGGTTTATTGATTCGATAATACCCTTCTGTTCAAAGCAGACAGAGGCATTCATGTATTTATTCCTGTCGTTCAACGGGCGCAAAAATAATAAGGTAATAATTATAAAGTATGCGCATAAATCAATTTTATGCAATTTAGGTTGATTTTAAATAAGAGAACTATGCATTGTGAATAACATTTTGGCTTTTTTTTGAGTTTATTCTTGGCACTTCTTTATTTTAGCAGCGCTTTGAAAGAAATGGCACAATGGCAAAAAAAAACAATACGGAAGAAAATAAAAAAAGCAATTCCAAACCAGGATCCCTTGTACGGGATGACCGGTTCAAGGTTGCACTGGGTATACTAGTTTCAGGATTTGGCATATTGCTGTTTATTTCATTTATTTCTTATTTATTTACCTGGAAATCAGATCAGAGTTTTGAATGGTCCAGAGTCTTTTCAGAACCCGATTACCGGGTAGAAAACTGGTCTGGTAAGCTGGGTGCCTATTTTTCAAATCTGTTTATAAACCGTTGGTTCGGGGTTTCCTCCCTGGCTGTTCCCTTTTTGCTTTTCCTGATCGGGTTGAGGCTGATGAAGGTAAAAATAGGCAATTTATTCAGGACGATCAGGATTACCGTGATCGGCATACTTTTGGTTTCGATATGGACAGGATTTATCCTGGGAAATCTGAATGGTATGCTGGGAAGCGGTCTGGGCGGCAAACACGGATTATATGTGAGCAAATGGCTTATCGCATTCGCGGGTATCATCGGGGCATTTTTGATTCTGTTTTCAACAACGATGATCTGGTTGGTATTTTCATACCGCAACACCCTGAATTGGATAAGCCGTATTTTCTCCGTAAGCCTGTCAAAAAAACCGGTAATTGATCCAAACATAATAAATCAGGCAGACGGAAGACCTGTGATGGCAGGAGCCGAGGGATTCAGTGACCTTGTTTTCGAAACGGAATTCAACCGCCATGAGCGTCAGGGGAAGACAATGAATATTCCGGGGGATGTATCCGTGGAAGATGATGTGGAATTGTTGGTGGAAAAACCGGATGAAAATAGCCCGAAACAGGAAGAAATTCCTGAAAAGTTCGAAATGCTGGAGGACTATGATCCCACTCTTGATCTGCCGCATTACCAGATGCCCACCATTGAGCTCCTTGAAAAACACGATAAGGAAAATTCCACTGTGACGAATGAGGAACTCGTAAGCAACAAGAACAAGATCGTGGAGACCCTGTCGAATTATAAGATCCAGATTGACAAAATCAAGGCTACCATCGGTCCTACGGTAACACTCTATGAGATAGTTCCGGCACCGGGTGTAAGGATTTCCAGAATTAAAAGTCTGGAGGATGACATCGCACTCAGCCTTGCTGCGCTGGGAATCCGGATCATTGCACCTATGCCCGGCAAGGGAACCATAGGGATTGAAGTTCCAAACCAGAATCCTGAAATCGTATCCATGAGATCGGTTTTAAGTTCCAGAAAATTCCAGGATAACAATTTTGAACTGCCGGTTGCAATGGGGAAGACCATTTCAAACGAGACCTATGTTTTTGATCTTGCCAAAATGCCCCATTTACTGCTGGCTGGTGCCACAGGACAGGGCAAATCCGTGGGCCTGAACTGCATAATAACTTCCCTTTTATACAAAAAGCACCCTTCACAACTTAAATTCGTACTCATTGATCCGAAAAGGGTTGAACTTACGGCCTATACAACACTCGAGAAACATTACCTCGCCAAGATCCCGGATGCAGAAGAGGTGATCATTACTGACACAAAGAAGGTTATATATACTCTTAATTCACTGACAATTGAAATGGATCAGCGGTATCAGCTTCTTGAAAAAGCTGCCGTGAGGAATATCCGGGAGTATAACCATAAATTCATCAAGCGTCAGTTGAATCCTGAAAAAGGTCACCGTTATCTTCCCTATATAGTGGTTATTGTGGATGAATTTGCCGACCTGATCATGACTGCCGGCAAGGAAGTGGAAACTCCCCTGGCGCGACTGGCACAGCTGGCCAGGGCCATCGGTATTCATCTGGTAATTGCGACACAGCGTCCTACAACCAATATCATCACTGGGGTGATAAAAGCTAATTTTCCAGCCCGCATTGCCTTCAGGGTTACATCCATGATCGATTCGCGCACAATTCTGGACTCTCCCGGCGCCAACCAGCTTGTTGGCCGGGGTGATATGCTGTTCGCGCCCGGCAGCGACATGATCCGGATACAGTGTGCCTTTATTGACGTACCGGAAACCGATGCCATAACCCGATTTATATCCGCACAGCGCGGATTTACAACTGCACTTTACCTGCCTGAATTTGTGGATGAAAATAGCAATGCCGAAATAGGTGAAATCGACCTTTCCAAAAAAGACAACCTTTTTAATGATGCTGCCAGGCTTGTCGTTATTCATCAGCAGGGATCCACTTCCCTGATCCAGAGAAAGTTCTCCATTGGTTATAATCGTGCGGGCCGTATCATGGATCAGCTCGAAGCTGCAGGGATCGTGGGACCTCCCGATGGAAGCAAACCGAGACAGGTTTACTTTCCCGATGAATATAACCTGGAACAGTTTTTGAGCAGCCTGAATAAATAACAGTCACTTCTAATCCGCAGAAAATATGTTCCGACTCATATTAACATTGTTCTCCGGTTTATCATTTGTGTTTGCCCTGGCCCAGGAAGATCAGGATCCTGCGGCAAAGGACGTTTTGGACCGGGTAGCAGCAAAGGCCAGACAGATGAATTCAATTGGCGTTGATTTTGAACTGGTTATTGAGGACAGGAAAGAAAATACGAAAAACAGTTCGGTGGGTAGCCTTTTGATCCGGCAGGACAAATATAAGATCACCACGAAAGAAAGTGTAGTTTACTTTGATGGCAGGACCATGTGGACTTATGTTGAAGCAAACCGGGAGGTTACAGTAACGGAACCTGATAATAACAATGAAGAATTCCTGAACAATCCTGCAAAGATTTTCAGTTTATATAACAGGGATTTTAAATACCGTTATGTGAATGAATCCACGCTTAACGGGGCTAAATATCACGAAATTGACCTTTTTCCAAAAAATCTGAACCAGCCCTATTCCCGTATCAAGATATTTGTCAGCCTTAAAAATGAAATGCCGGAAAAACTTAGGTCCGTTGGCAAAGACGGGGTTGATTATACGGTTAACCTCAGCAATTTCCGATTTGACAATGTAATAAACGATCAGACCTTCGTTTTCGACCCCTCAAAACACAAAAAAGTAGAAGTGATTGATATGAGAGGGGTGAAGTAAGCGAAGTTGCAACTATTCTCACGAGCGTCAGCGAGTAAACTTCGCTTAGCGGGGGGAGAATGGGTTACTGCTTCACCGGAATGTTCTTCAGGGTTTCGCATAAAAAATCCCAGAACTTGCCGACACTCGCAATATGGACTTTTTCATCCGGCGAATGAGGATGTCTGATTGTGGGGCCAAAAGAGATCATGTCAAGTCCCGGATAAACGCCGCCGATAATCCCGCATTCCAATCCGGCATGTACGGCCTTAACCTCGGGTTCCTTCCCATACATGTTCTTATAAACCTTTTCCATGGTTTTCAGGATTGGTGAGTCCATATTGGGTTTCCAACCTGGATATGAACCGGTAAATCCTACTTTTGATCCGGCCATTTCAAACAAGGCTTTCATTTTGTCTGCCAGGTTTTCCTTTGATGTCTCAACAGAACTTCTTAAAAGGCAATGTATCCTTATTTCGTTGTCAACAGTTTTGACAATGGCCAGGTTGGTTGAGGTTTCGACCAGGCCAGGTATTCCGTCGCTCATTCGGATCGTGCCATTGGGGCAGCTGTAAATGGCTGCCGTGACTTTTTTCTGTAGCTCAGGTTGCATCACCCTGGAAGGCATGCCAGTTCTTGTGCATTGGATGCTTAGGTCCGGTTCCGTTGCGGATAATTCCTTTTTTATGGCGGCGATAACCTTTCCCGACATGTCCAGAAAAACTTTCTCCCTGTCGGCAGGTATGATAACTGTGGCACTTGCTTCCCGCGGAATTGCATTTCGCATATTTCCTCCTTCTGCTTCACAAAGACGCAGTCCTGCCGAATCCGTTGCCTTATAGATCAGTCTGAAAAGCAACAGGTTGGAATTACCCCTGCCGAGGTTGATATCCAAACCGGAATGACCGCCTTTCAAACCCGAAACCAGGATCTGGTATGGCACATAGTTTTGAGGAACAGATTCCTTTTCATAGGGGAATATTATATTGGCATCCATGCCGCCGGCGCATCCCACATACAATTCACCCTCATCTTCCGAGTCAAGATTCAGCAGAATATTCCCTTTGAGCTGTCCCGATTTCAATGCGAAGGCCCCCGTCATACCTGTTTCTTCATCGATCGTGAACAAGGCTTCCACAGGACCATGAACCAGATCCCCGGCTTCGAGAATGGCCAGCATTGCTGCTACCCCAATACCATTGTCGGAACCAAGGGTTGTTCCGTTGGCTTTTACCCATTCACCGTCTATATATGCTTCAATGGGATCAATCAAAAAGTCATGCTTTTTATCGTTGTTTTTTTGGGGTACCATATCCAGGTGTGACTGAAGGATCACACCTTTGTGATTTTCCATTCCTTTTACAGCCGGTTTCCGGATCACCACATTTCCAGAGTCATCCACATGAGTTTCAAGGTTGAGCTTTTCACCAAACTCCCTGATAAACCGGATGATCCTTGTTTCATGTTTTGATGGCCTGGGTATCTGGGTAATACTTTTAAAATTTTTCCATATACGGACCGGGTCGAGGGATTCAATTTTATTGTTCATGGCTGAGTGTTTAATTCTAAAAATATAAAATTACTGATATTATGGCATTTCCGGCAGGATTTTTGTCATGGTTTTCACGTATACTCTGTCATTGCTCATTGATTAACATCAATAACAAATCATTTGGAACAAAATCGTAATTTTGGCGTTAGAATTATAAAACTTAACCATGATGAAAAGACTTATCATTATACTGTCTTGTATACTTATTTCAACCTCCGGTTATTCACAATCATTAATTAAGTGGTATTCCGTAGAGGAAGCCTTTGCCCTGACCAAAAAAGAGCCCAGGAAAATTCTGGTGGACGTATATACCGACTGGTGCAAGTGGTGTAAGGTTATGGACAATGACACATACAGCAATCCCATGATAGCAGATTATCTGAATAAGAATTTCTATCCTGTTAAGTTTAATGCTGAACAAAAAGCCGATGTTACGCTTAACGGAAAAACATATAAGTTCCTTGCAAGCGGAAGCCGCGGATACCATGAACTTGCTGCAGAAATGCTGAATGGCCAGCTGGGATATCCTTCTGTTGTTTTCCTGGACGAGCAAACCAAAATGATCCAGCCGGTGCAGGGTTATATCAAAGCCAGGCAGTTCGACGGAATCATGCGCTTCATCGGAGATGATTTGTACAAAACTAAAAAGTGGGAAGATTTTCAAGCCCAGTATATCTCTCCCATAGCAGAATAATCAGGCAATCTTTCTGTAACGCCAGGTGGCAAGGCTGATTGCAATTATCGCATATACTGCCATCCCTAGAAAATCAAGACTGATATCACTCCATCCTGATCCTTTCAGAAGGATCATTCGGATTACCCGCATAAAATAGGCGAGCGGATTTATGACGTTCACCTGTTGTGCCCAGTGAGGCATGCTTTCTGCAGGTGTAAAAATCCCGCTCATCAGAACAAAAGTGATCATAAAGAAGAAGTTCAGGAACATTGCCTGCTGCTGGGTCTGGGATAACGTTGAAACAAGCAGGCCCAGTCCCAGAATGGTAATGAGATAAAGCGCGGCAAAGGCAAATAAAAGCAGAAGGCTTCCTTCCATGGGAATATTGAACAGAAGCTTTCCAAGAAGCAATCCGAAACAGAGTTCAAATAATGCAATAATCCAAAATGGAATAAGCTTGCCCATAATAAACTGGTACTTACGTATCGGGGTCACATTGATCTGCTCAATTGTACCCATCTCTTTTTCCCTGACCAGGTTTAACGAGGCAAGGAACATGCTTATAATGGTTAATAAGATGACCAGGATTCCCGGCACCATATAAAATTTAAATTTCAGTTCACTGTTGTACCAAAAGCTGTAGTTTATTTCAATGTTTCGCGGCAAACCATTTATAAGCTGATTGCCTCCCCCTGAGGCAATGATCTCCCGGTTGAACCCACTGATAATCTGGGATGTATAGCTGCTTATCAGGCCGGCTGTCATCCCATTGATGGCATCAACCTGCAGTTGAAGGGTGGATAGCCCTTCACGATACAGTATTTTCTCAAAGTCTTCGGGAATAACCAGTATGAGATCTGTTTTATTGCCAAGCATGCTTTTTCCGGCTTCCTCAAGCGAGAAATCCGATCCTTTGAGGATAAAAAAAGGTGAATGGAGGAACTTGTCACCCAGTTGTCTTGAAAGAGTTGACAGATCCCGATCGATCAGGATCATTTTTATATGTTTCATGTCCAATGTTGCAGCATTCACCAGGATAAGAAGCTGAATAAATGGCAAAACAAAGATCAGGGGTAACATTGTCCTGTTCCTGAATATCTGCCTGAATTCCTTTCGCAATATGATGCCGATTGTTCTCATGGAATACTTACTTATTTTCTATCTTACAGGATCACCTTATCACTGAAGCCGTTCCTTAAACCGTGCTGCACTTATTCCAAGGAATAATACCAGCATGCCTGCCATAATCCCTGTTTCCAACAATACTTCAGTCAATCCGGTTCCCTTTAACATTACGCTCCGGATCGTGGTGATGAAATATCTCGGCGGAATAACAGAACAAAGCCATTGCAGGACCCTGGGCATGTTTTCAATGGGAAAAATAAAACCGGACAGGAGCATGGTGGGAAGCATGAGCCCCATGGCGGAGATAAACATGGCCTGTTGCTGGCTGCTGCTTACGGTGGATATCATAATCCCAAGGGAAAGGGCGAGCGAAATGAACAGGATGGTTTCCCCAAAAAGAAGGATTATGCTTCCTCTGATGGGCAAATGAAATACAAAATAACCCAACAGGATGATGATGATGGCATTAATACAGGAAAGCAGAATATAAGGAAAAACCTTTCCTGCAATAATCTGGATTGGCTTAAGGGGAGAAACAAGAATTGCCTCAAGTGTACCTGTTTCTTTTTCCCTGGCTATGGAAATAGATGTCATCATGGCTGAGACCAGCATAAGGATCATGGCCATGGTGCCGGGAACAAACATAAAGGCACTTTTCAGGTCGGCATTATACATCATCCTGATCCTGGGCTCGATGATCAGGGGCCTTTCGGACCGGCGGTTCACCTCGGTAAGATAATTGGACACAATGCCCTGGGTGTACGACACAATCATCCTTGCCGAGTTTGGATCAGAAGCGTCGGCTATAATTTGCATATGCGCTGTTCCCTCTTTTTCCAGCCTTTCTCCAAAACGATCCTCAAAAATAACCGCCTCCCTTACCTTACCTTTTTTGAAAATACTTTCCAGCTGCTGCTGAGTTCCGGGATACCCGTCAATCCTGAAAAATCCGGATGCAAGCAGCCGTTCTGAAATTTCACGGGTGACGTTATCTTTTGATTCATCGAGTATGGCTATTTTCACATCCTGAATCTCATTGCGGATAACGTATCCGAAAATAAGAATTTGGGCAACCGGCAGGCCAAAAAGAATTATAAGGGTGCGGTAGTCCCTGAAAATATGAAGAAATTCCTTTTTGACAAATCCGATAAATTCTCTCATAACGTCAGTAAATTGATTTAATTATTACTTCCTCCGCTTTTTCTGGCTATCTTTAGAAATACCTCATCCATCGAAGCTGCATTGAATGCCTTTTTAAGATTTTCCGGTGTATCCATGGCTTCAATTCTGCCTTCCGCCATAATTGAGACTCGTTCACAGTATTCCGCTTCGTCCATGTAATGGGTAGTTACGAAAACAGTTATTCCCCGTGCCGCCGCATTGTAAATCTGTTCCCAGAATTGCCGGCGGGTAACCGGATCAACACCCCCTGTTGGTTCATCCAGGAATACTATCCTGGGATTATGGAATATAGCCACCGAAAAAGCCACCTTCTGCCTCCAGCCGAGCGGAATATCCCTTACCAGTTTCCCTGCTATGGGCGTTAATCCCATTTCACTGATCAGTTCTTCCGTTTTCCTCCGGATTTCGGACGACTTAAGACCGTAAATACCCGCATAGAACCTAATGTTTTCCCGGATGTCCAGGTCTTCATACAATGAAAATTTCTGACTCATATAGCCAATATTCCTTTTTATATATTCCCGCTGGGTATAAACGTCAAAACCAGCAATTTCGAGACTTCCTGATGTAGGGTAGGATAGTCCGCACAAAATTCGGATGGTTGTCGTTTTTCCGGCCCCATTGGCCCCCAGGAATCCAAAGATCTCTCCTTCATACACTGTGAAGGACAGATGGTCATTCGCAGTAAAGGCTCCGAATTTTTTAACAAGCTCATTTACCTGTATTATGGGTTTCCGTTTGTTCATACTTTTTTCCGGGTATGGGAATCTTCAACTGACTCGATAAAGCAATCTTCAAAATCGGCCACAACCGGGGTGATAATGCTATCTTCCATTCCCTGTCTTGCCAGTTGAGTGTGAAGCCAATCCTGACTTACAGAGCCGGATGACATGGTCAGATGTACGGACTGTCCGAACAGATAAGCACTTTTCACCTCCGGCATTGACCGGAGCAACTGTAAGAGCCCGAAATGATCCCCGGACTTTACCTCAAACAGTGAACTGCCAAATCCTTTCAGTATCCGGTCCGGTGAATCCGTTACCATGATTATTCCCTCCTGCATGAGTGATACTTTTTCACACCGGGCAGCTTCATCCATATAGGGTGTTGACACGAGAATTGTCATACCTGTTTCTTTAAGGAACTGAAGTGTATCCCAGAATTCCTTCCGGGATACGGCATCAACGCCTGTAGTAGGCTCATCCAGTACAAGTAGCCGCGGATTGTGAATCAAGGCGCAGGACAGCGCAAGTTTTTGTTTCATTCCCCCTGACAGGTTACGGGCCAGTCGGTCTTTATAAGGTTCCAGGAGCACGTACACGGGTTCAATCAGTTTGTAGTTCTTTTTAACAGTTGTGCCGAATATGGTTGCATAAAAGTCCAGGTTTTCCCGGACCGTCAGGTCAGGATAAAGGGAAAAGCGTCCGGGCATGTAACCCGTGAACTGGCGTATTTTACGATAGTCCTTTTTTGTGTCCAATCCAAAAACTTTGATATACCCTTCATCAGGCAGCAGCAGCGTGGTGACCATCCTGAAGAGAGTGGTTTTCCCGGCTCCGTCGGGTCCGATCAGGCCAAACAGGCAATTTTCAGGAATGTCAATATTGACCCTATCAACTGCCCTGATTTCGCCAAATGACTTGATGGTATTGTTTATTTCAAGACCTGTCATCATCGGAATTCAGTTTCACCAGATTTTCAAAATAGTTCAGAAACATGTTCATAAGCTTATTGTTTTCAGGCATGTATACCAATCCTGACGAAAGAGCCCCCTCATCCTGGACATATGGGCCGGGCACCAGTTCCCTGCCGGCATGATTGATCATCAGGCTGACATTTTCGGGTTTTATTTCACAATGGAACTGGAGTGCCAGGACATGATGACGGTATAAAAAGCCCTGAGACCTGGTAATTTCGGATGATGCCAGAGAAACAGAATCCCGGGGAAGATCAAATGTATCACCATGCCAGTGAAAGACTTTAATGCTTTCCGGCATATCCGGAAAATGGGAAGTGATTGCTTTTTTCCGGTTCATGGTGATCGGAAACCAGCCAATTTCCTTATATTTTCCCGGGTAGACCCTGCTTCCAAGAACAGAAGCAATAAGTTGGCTACCCAGGCAAATGCCAAGCAGGGGCTTACCCGATTCAATCCAATCCGAGATCAGGGCTTTTTCCTTTTCCAACCAGGGATAGTCGGCATCATCATGAATACCCATTGATCCTCCCATAATGATCAGCATATCAAAATCCTTCGCCGCCGGCAAAGGGGTGCCGGAATACAAATGAATTTCAGAGCAGACATGTCCTTTTTCTATGATCCAGTCTTCAATATATCCCAATTTTTCAAAGGGTACATGGAACAGGGCGGCGATTTTCATGACTTCTTGCTTTAGATCTTTCTTCTTATTTTGACTGAAAACCTTTTGTTTTTTTAAAGATCACCTCACCGGGCATTCCGATTTTCATTCTTCCATCATTCTTCACACCCACCTTTACTGCATAAACCATATTAATCCTTTCCTCCCGTGTTTGAATTATTTTGGGGGTAAACTCTACCTGCGATGAAATCCAGGTCACTACACCGGGTATTTTCTGCAAGCCGTCATCCAAACTGTCGATATATACATCCACGGGGTCACCAAGTGCTATTGAGGGCAATTGATTTCCACTTACAAAAACCTTGAGTTCCATATTATCAGTGTTGGCGATCTTGTACAGTGCTTTTCCGGGAGAAACCAGTTCATGCGCTTCAGCATATTTATCGAGGACGGTACCCATTATCGGGTTGATGATACGGCATTTCTCAAGCTGGTTCTTTACGTCTTCCAATTGCGCGGCCAGGACGGATCTGTCACCGGCAATAATGTTTTTCTGGCTTCTGATTGTTTCCGTCTGCATATCCAGAACCTTAAGCCTGCCCTGTATATCGTCATATTGTTGTTGCGTGGCAGCCCCGTCTTTCAGCAATTTCTCAATGCGGTTCACTTCCCGCACCAGGTTTGATCTTTGTTCTTCCTGAACCCTGAGCTGGTCATCCAGATTCCTTAATCTCGCACTGATCAGGACATCCTGTGCCATGAGCTGTTTCTTCCTGAGAATGGCCGGTGCCGAGTCTATTTTGCCAACCTGAACATCTTTTTCTAGCAATTTTCCTTCCTCAACATCCAGTGAAATGAGTATCCCCTGTGATTGGGCTGAAACGATGACTTCGATTGCTTCAAAATTTCCAAAGGCATCTGCCTCATGATCCTGATTTCCACAGGATGCTGCTGCAAATATGATAGAAGGAACAATGTACATTATTTGAGATAAAAAGTGATTTTTCATATTTGTCTGGTTATGGTTTAAATGAAAATGATTTACAAATTGCCTTGCAGGAGCAGGTAATTATACATGGCTTGCAATTTCAGAATCCTGTGGTTCTCAAACTGGAGTTTAGCACGCATTTCGTTATCCATTTCGGATAAGTAATCACTCGAGGTGATAATACCGTTTTTCAACTTTGCAAAGCTGGATGCGGTGATTGCCTTTCTCAACTTCACGATATCTTCATCCTTTTTTAACAATTCAGTGTATTTCATTTGATCTGCTATTTCTGCCGACAGCTGAATTTCCAGCTGATCATCGAATGCCTTTCTTTTAATATCCACAAGTTCTTTTTGTATTTCAAACACTTTTTTTTGTCTTCGGCTGTCGCCATAATTCAGAAAATTCCACTTCATGCCCAATCCGGCAGAATAAAAGGTATGAAACTTACTGCTTACTATGTTGTATCCAGGTCGGCCATATGCACCCTGGGTGAAAGCAAAAAATCTTGGCATATCGGCGGCAGCTGTAAGGGATTGATTTGCCTGCAACCCTTCTTTCTGTTTGTCAAAAAATAGATATTCCGGCCGTTCAATGGGCTGATCCTTGATTTCAGGTTCAACAGGCTGTTTTACAGAAGTATTTTCAGAAATAGTTGTATCCATCAAAACGGAAAGCACCCGGATCAGTTGTTGCTGCGCTATGGTCAGTTCGAGTAATCCCTGGCGCAATTTAAGTTCCTCAGCATCCAGAGACATCAGGTTTTCTGCGAGCAACACTCCATTTTCAACACCTGACCGGATTACCTTTTTCCTTTCTCCCAGTTCTTCCAGGGAGACCTGCAGGATCTCCGCACTTTTGCCGGTAATGAGGAGACTGAAAAATACTTTGTTTACCTGTTGCTTTAAAACGAGAAGTTCCGCATCAGCCTGATGTATATCTGCCTCCCAGGAAGCCTTTTCAATTGACTTCCGGGCGTGTATTATTCCCCCGTCATACAATTGCTGATTGAGTTCCGCCCACACCTTATACTGGTCCAGGGGCAGGGAGGGTACCGAAACAGGCAAACCCTTCATAACATCTGAAAAATCAACAGTTTCGGAATTGTAACTTGCCTGGGCATTCAATCCTGCAGCTGGTAACCAGCCTGAACCCAGGTTCTTAAGTCTGAAAGCCATGGCTTCCCCTGACAAAGCTTTCCTGTCATTGAGGGGACTCCGGTATCCGGCAATCCTGATGCAGTCGTCCAGTTTCAGCGAATCCTCAGGTTGGCCATAAATGCCGGCATTATTTATTGCAATTCCAAGAATTAGGATTAAATTTCTCATATCAGGCTTGTATTGATTGAAGTAGTAAACCGGTAACAATATTTTTCCTTTCCTGTAAAAACAGCTGGTAAGCGGCCGCATCATTTGCAAAAAGTATCCTTTGCATCAATGGCCTTCCGGCAATGGGAAATACACAAAGTGAAATAAGATTGACAATAAAATGTTTCGGATCAATTGATTTGATCTTACCTTTTCTGATTTCCACTAAAAAATTGCTGATAAATAAGGTCGGATTCAGACCGCTATTCTGCATAAGATCATAGATCCGTCCCGGATTTCGGTTTATTTCATGCAAAATAAAGGCAGGAATTATCTCATTGTTCAGAAGCATTTCCATGTATTCTCCGACAATATTTTCAATTTTTGAGGAAAGCGGCAGATCAGAGGATAATATTTCCCTGATCTGGGGTACAAAATGGTGGAACGCATAGAGAAAAACCGAGGCAAACAGCTTTTCCTTGGTCCTGAAATAATAATGCAGTAAGGATTTGTTTATGCCTGCTTCATTCGCAATAAGCTGCATGCTTGTACCATCAAAACCATTGGTGATAAATACTTTCTTAGCAGCTTCGAGGATCCTGTTCTCGGTGGAGGAAGGTGCAAATTGAATAATATTGACCATTTAGTTAAATTAATTGGTTTAACCGATCGGTCAAAAGTACAAAAGTTTTATTTTTTTCACAATTTTTTTTAAAAAAATATTTCACCGTTAAAAACCTGAGAATTCATGGCTATCTTTGCTGACGATGTAAGATGCACTTAACAAAATTTAACCAATAATCGGGAACAAAACAGGCGGATAAAACGTAATTGTATATTGGAAATTAAACATCCACCCATTAATAAATATTAAAATGAAAATAACATCGATTCTTCTTGTATCATTTGCTTTTTTGCTTATCGGAATTTCAGGAACCGTAAATGCTCAGGATGAGGCCAAACCCGCTTCATCAATAGCCTGGACTTCAACCACCATTGATTTTGGAAAAATAGAACAGGGAAAACCCGTGTCCGCTGAATTTGAATTTAAGAATCCTTCAATGGTGCCTTTGATCATCAATTCTGTTCGGCCTACGTGCGGGTGCACCGTTGCCGATTATCCAAAAGAACCCATACAACCTGGAAAATCAGGTAAAATTTCCATTACTTACAATGCAGCAGCCAGTGGGTTTTTCCAGAAATCAATCGTTGTTACCACCAATGCAAGCGAAGGCAACACATCCTTGCTTATAAAGGGTGAGGTTATGCAGAAAGCAAAAGCATCCAAATAATTTATTCCGGCGGGATGAAATAAAAAAGCGGTATTTAATGAACCGCTTTTTTATTAAAGCTCCCTTGTATCGATGTTTCCCTTAAAAACAAAGGTGGCTGCCCCCTCCAGCCAAATATTACTGAAGGTGTTGTCGATGTAATTGGCTGAAACCATAAGTTGTCCCCCCATAGTCTTCACCGGAAGCTCAAAGTTTTCCGGATTCCGCCCGGCGCGGTAAATGGTGCAGAGGGCAGAAGCCACCACACCTGTTCCACAGGCCAGAGTTTCATTCTCAACCCCTCGTTCATAGGTGCGTACAAAAATATGGGTTCGACGGTCTTCCACAAAATTGACATTTGTACCCTGGGCTGCAAATCTTTCACTGTATCTTATTCTGCGTCCTTCGGTGAATACGTCCAGATCAGTGATCGAAGGCATAAACTTTACCAAATGAGGTGATCCGGTACTAAGGTAGTAAAAGTCATTACCGGATTCAATCGTTGTCACGTCGTTAAATCTGAGTCTCACATAATCGTTTTCCACCAGTACTGCCTGGTGTTCGCCATCCGAGGCCATGAAACTTGTCTTATCCTTTATGATACCCAGTTTCCATGCAAAAGCTGCTATGCATCTGCCTCCATTGCCGCACAAACTGCCTTCTTTTCCATCGGAATTATAATAGATCATGCCGAAGTCATATCCTGAACGCTGCCGGAGCAAAATCAATCCATCCGCACCAATTCCAAACCTGCGGTCACAAAGAAATTTCACCAAACCGGAATTTTGATAGGGAAATTTTACATCCCTATCGTCGATCATAATGAAATCATTGCCGGTACCCTGATATTTATAAAAAGCCAGTTCCATCAACGCTTACGTTAAATTATGTTAAACCAGTACACTAAGAGAACAATTGTTCTAATTTTGAGGTTAAAGTTGAAAAGTCAATGAAAAATCAGAATTGAGAAAATAAAAGTAAAGTTAAAATATTTACAAAAATGAAAAAGAGACAGATTTTAGTAATTATGCTGGTCTCAGTAATCAGTAGTTTGGTTGCTGTGTTGGTTTATTCAGCTATCCTTGATAAAAAAGAAAGGAATATTGTAACCATTGCAAAGGAACCGGTAAGTATGGTGAACCTGAAGGCCGGTCTTGACACTTCCACCGATTTTACATTTGCCGCTGAAAAAACAATCAATTGTGTCGTGAATGTCAAAACACAATCCACCATGTCCTACCGGAACCCAATTTATGATTTTTTCTATGGAGATCGATACCGTGGTGAAGAAGAACCTGTTATGGGGATTGGATCAGGTGTTATCATTTCAGCCGATGGATATATTGTTACGAATAATCATGTAATTGAAAACTCGGAAAAAGTATCCGTTACATTAAACAGTAAGCGTGAATTTACCGCAAAAGTGGTAGGAACGGATCATTCCACTGATCTTGCCCTATTGAAAGTGGATGCCGAAGATCTGCCTTATATTTCATTTGGTAATTCAGATGCTTTGAGGGTAGGGGAATGGGTACTCGCTGTCGGAAATCCATTTAATATTACTTCCACGGTTACGGCGGGTATTGTCAGCGCCAAAGGCAGGAGTATGCAGATCATTGAAGATAATTACAGGATCGAATCCTTTATACAGACCGATGCTTCAGTTAACAGGGGAAACAGCGGCGGAGCCCTGGTTAACCTGAGGGGTGAAATGATCGGGATCAATACTGCCATTCTTTCTCCTTCGGGAGGTAACATCGGTATTTCCTTTGCCATACCATCAAGCATAGTTCAAAAGGTAGTCAGGGACCTGATAGAATTCGGTACAGTGCAACGTGCCATAATGGGCGTTAGCATTACGGACATTACCGCCGAACTTGCCAAAGAGAATAACCTGGAGGCGCTCACCGGCGTATATGTTTCAGATGTGAACGATAATAGTGCAGCTGAAGCAGCAGGTATTGAAAAAGGAGATGTAATTACGATGATCGATAACGTGGTTGTGAACAGTCCTTCTGAATTACAGGAGATGGTGGGAAGACACCGCCCGGGTGACAAAATCTCGGTCACCGTAAAAAGAAAGGGCAATTTGAAACAATTCAGTGTGACATTACGTAATCTACAAGGCGACACAAGTGTCGTTAAAGCAGGAAACTACGATACCATACTTGGAGCAAAGGTTGTAGATCTGGATGAACAGGAAAAGAGCAAACTCGGTATTAAAAACGGTGTAAAAGTTACCGAGGTTCAGGAAGGTAAACTGAAATCCGAGGGAGTAAAACCCGGATTTGTAATTGTTCAGATCAATAACAAACCGATCAATTCGGTTGAAGAGCTTGATAAAACCATTAAATCCATTAAGGGTGGCATTTACATAGAAGGTGTATATCAGAATGGTGTAGTAGCATATTATGCTTTTGGACTGTGATAGAAAGATGTTATTTTCAATCTATAAGGCTTGCAGTTCGCAGGCCTTTTTTTTTGAAATAATACAGGCAGTAATTTATATTGAATATAAATATAAAATAACATAAATTCGCACAAACTTTTTCGGGAAGATGAGACAATTAAAAATCACAAAATCAATTACCAACAGGGAGAGCGCTTCACTTGACAAGTATCTGCAAGAGATTGGTAAAGAAGAGCTGATTACAGTGGAAGAGGAAGTTGAGTTAGCCCAAAGGATCAAAAAAGGGGATAAAACCGCACTTGAAAAACTCACAAGGGCCAACTTAAGGTTTGTGGTATCTGTTGCAAAACAGTATCAAAACCAGGGATTAAGCCTTCCTGATTTAATCAATGAAGGTAACCTTGGATTAATCAAGGCAGCTGAGAAATTCGATGAAACAAGGGGATTCAAATTTATTTCCTATGCTGTATGGTGGATAAGGCAGTCTATATTGCAGGCATTGGCCGAGCAGTCAAGGATTGTCAGGCTTCCGCTTAACCAGGTGGGTTCATTGAATAAGATCAATAAGGCATTTTCAAAATTTGAACAGCAATTTGAACGCACGCCTACACCGGAAGAGCTGGCTGAAGCACTGGAATTGCCAAAGGAAAAGATTTCCGATACGCTGAAGGTTTCCGGCCGGCATGTATCCGTGGATGCCCCGTTTGCAGAAGGAGAGGACAACAGCCTGCTGGATATATTGATAAATCATGATTCACCGAAGGCAGACAAAAAGCTGATCAGTGAATCACTCATGAAGGAAATTGACAGGGCACTTGCCACACTTACTGAAAGGGAAAGGGATATAATCAAATTTTTCTTTGGTATCGGTGTCCAGGAAATGACGCTTGAAGAAATCGGCGAGAAATTTGATCTTACAAGGGAGCGGGTCAGGCAAATCAAGGAAAAAGCCATTCGACGACTCAGACATACATCCCGCAGTAAATTATTGAAGGGATATTTGGGGTAGATTTCACCTCTTACGTTGTTTTCATAGTCAGTTGAATCCTTTTTCTCGGTTCATCTACATCTATTACTTTTACCATCACATGCTGGTGGAGTTTTACGATATCCGCCGGATTGCTGACAAATTTGTCAGCCAGTTGTGAAATATGTATCAGGCCGTCCTGTTTTACGCCAATGTCAACGAAGGCCCCAAAATTCGTTATGTTCGTAACAATCCCCGGAAGTATCATTCCCGGTTTTACATCCCCGATTGAATGAATGTCAGGGGAAAACTCGAATACTTTAATCACTGACCGCGGATCGCGGCCGGGTTTTGCCAGTTCACTCATGATATCGGCAAGCGTTGGCAGACCCACTTTATCATCCAGAAATTTATTGATGTCAATGATTTTTTGCAGGGTTTCATCCCTGAGCATATCTTCCACTGGCCTGCCCAGACTTCCCGCCATTTTTTCTACAATATAGTAACTTTCAGGGTGGACTGCACTGTTATCCAGTGGATTACTTCCATTTCTTATTCTCAGAAATCCTGCTGATTGTTCAAAAGCCTTTGGTCCCATCCGGACGACTTTCCTGAGATCCTCACGTGATTTGAACATCCCGTGTTCACGGCGGTAATCGACGATATTACGCGCCAGTTGCGGACCCAATCCTGAAACATAAGTCAGCAGATGCATGCTTGCGGTATTCAGATCCACCCCAACTGCATTTACGCAATTTTCCACCACCTGATCCAGCGAATCTTTCAGTTTTGCCTGGTCCACATCATGCTGGTATTGGCCTACACCAATTGATTTCGGATCTATTTTTACAAGTTCGGCCAAAGGATCCATCAGCCGCCTTCCAATTGATATGGCTCCCCTAACCGTAACATCATAATCGGGAAATTCGTCCCGTGCAATCCTGGAAGCAGAGTAGACCGAAGCACCAGCTTCGCTCACTATAAAAACCTTCAGATCACGGTCAAACCTGATGTGACGAACAAAATCTTCAGTCTCCCTGCTGGCAGTGCCGTTTCCGATCGCAATGGCTTCAATCTTATAGGAATTGACAAGGGTATTTATTTTCCTTGCTGCCAGGGAAGATTCCTGCTGGGGAGGATGGGGAAAAATTGTCTCGTTGTGAAGCAGGTTTCCCTGCGCATCGAGGCAAACCACCTTGCATCCGCTTTTAAATCCCGGATCAATGGCCAATACCCTTTTCTGACCCAAAGGGGCAGACATCAGGAGTTGCTTGAGATTCGCCGCAAAAACCTGAATGGAATGTTCATCCGCTTTTTCTTTTGCCCGGGAACGGAATTCTGTTTCAATCGCCGGACCGAGCAACCGTTTATATGAATCCCTTATTGCTGTTGATATTTGTTTTGCACATTCCCCCTTACTGGTAAGGAACTGTTTTTCAAGGATCTGAATGGCCATTTCCATATCCGGTTCAATGGACAACCGCAGAAATCCTTCTTCTTCGCCCCGGAACATGGCCAGTACCCGATGGGACGGACACCGTTTCAAGGATTCAGATGTATTGTGATAGTCAGCATACTTTATTCCTTCCTGCTCCTTTCCTTTAACCGGCCTTGAAAATACTAACCCCTCTTCTGAGAACAACCGCCTTGTTGAATTTCGTGCACGCTCGTCCTCGCTTATCCATTCGGCAATTATATCCCGGGCCCCCTGCAGTGCTTCATCGGCATCAGGGACCTTGTCATTCAGGAAAGGTCCGGCGCAATGAGCCAGATCCCTGACCGACTGACCCATTATCAGGGCAGCCAAGGGTTCAAGCCCCTTTTCCCTGGCAATGGAAGCCCGGGTTTTCTTTTTGGGTTTATACGGGAGATACAGGTCTTCCAACTCTGTCAATGAGGACGCCGTGAGCAACCTGTCTTTCAGGTTATCAGTCATAAGTCCTTGTTCCTCAATTGACTTAATAATTGCATTTCGTCGACTGTCCAGTTCAACGAGCCGGGCATACTGTTCTTTAACGGCCGCAATCAGAATTTCATCCAGGCTTCCGGTCATCTCCTTGCGGTAACGGCTTATGAATGGAACTGTGGCGCTCTGGCTTAATAATCGGAGGGTATTTTCTACCTGCCAGGGCAAAATACTTAAATTTTGCGCGATTGATCTGATATAATTATTTTCCATATTTCAAATTACAACCGGGATCGTAAAAATAGACAATTGTTGTTACATTCGCTTTCTCTAAATATTTGAATTAGGATCCGGAGTATTTAATTAATCATCTGTATGCTGCTGGCAGGATACCGCATATTCAGGGCTGAACCCCTGGCTGAAACATACCGGAGGGTTATGCGGGAGCAGATACAATTGGCCTTGGATTATTGCCGCAAGTCGGGGAAAGAGCCGGATCTGGCCACCCATGAGATCCGGAAATGCACCAAGAGGATCAGGGCGACAAACCGTCTTTTCAGGGAAGTTTTGGGAGAATCAGCATTCCGGCTTAGCCAGGACCGGTTTCGGAATATTAGTAGAATGCTTGCCTCACACCGGATCAGCAAAGTACATCTGGATGTCCTTTCTGATATAGCCCTTGCCAAACAGCGTCAGGAAGATATCTTAATTACCGGGAAGCTTAGGGATGAAATCCGTGCCAACCATAATAGGCTTACCAATGACATTATCAGGAAAGAAAAAGTATATCAGCAAGTCAGAATAATCCTTACTGATGAAATGAATCGAATACAGGCTGATCCCCTGGCTTCCTGCGACTTTGTTCTTTTACAGAATCAAATTAAAAAAACCTACAGTAAAGCGAAAAGAAATCTACAAATAATTCAAAATCAATATTCTGCAGAAAACCTGCATAATCTGAGGAAAACCGTAAAATCCCTCTGGAATCAGATTCTGCTTATAAGACCGGCGTGGCCATCTTATGTCGGGATGACTGTGCGTTACCTCGATTCTCTTGCGGAAAAGCTTGGTTATGACCATGATCTGGACGATCTTATGCATGATATTGCACAAAGAAATGAAGCAGGGGATCCGGAAAAGTACAAGGCGCTTACCGGCTATATTATTCTGAAAAGAAGACGGCTTGAAAAAAGCATCATTCCCCTGGCTGTCAGGATATTTTCAGAAAAGGCCGGGGATTTCAGCCGAAGGATGGCCGCATATTACATGACCTACCGGCAGGGTACAAGGTTATAATTCATTTTTTATTCACCGATCCTGCGCTGGAAGTATGGATTTCCCTGATCCTCGGCTCTCCCTTATAATCAATATCTCCTGCACTGCTTGACCGGAAACTGGCTTCTTCCGTGACAAAAACCTTCGCCTTGCCTGCACTGGAAACATTGATATCACCTTTTTTCGCCTCCAGGTCAAAGGCATTCAAATCGCCTGCACTGCTCAGATCTGCTTTCAGTATATTGGTTTTTCCCTTGAGATTGGCATTTCCGGCACTTGATATTGATATCCCGATTTCATCGGCCATTACCTCGAGGTGCAGATCACCGGCACTGCTCATGTCAATATCCAGTTTTTCAGTAATAAAGGGCGTTTCACCCGTAATATCGCCCGCACTGGAAATATCAATCTTGTCCAGGGTTTTACATGTGGCATATACCTTTTTTGATTTGGCAAACCGGATGCTCTTATCCGTAAAAATATGCAGAACTGATCCATTCACTTCCGTTCTGATCCAATCCTGGAGATTTTCATCGGCCTCCACTTCAAGATTGGGCGTGTCGCCTTGCGTCAGCAAAACATCAATACCACTACCGACTTTAATGCCGGTAAATTCAGGGACATCCCTCTTTTGTTTCACTACATTACCATTCCCTGTTATTGAATCCTGAATATTCACAACGCATCCTGACAACATTAGAACAAGGAATGCCGGCGCAAGCGATTTGAATGTTTTCATGTTTTATTGGATTTATTGGTTTATCCTATTCTGCTGAGCACATCAAGGAGATCCGTACTTTTGAGTACTACTTTTCTGTCTTCAATATCGATCAGCCTGTCATTCTTAAATTCAGTGAGAGTGCGGCTGATACTTTCCTTTGTGGAAGATACCAGTTCCGCAAGTTCCTGCCGTGAGACCGGAAGAGTGAAATTATTGCTGTTGTAAACCTCCTTGGAGAAAAAAAGCAGAATTTCGGCAATCCTTCCCGGGATCTGTTTCTGCGACAGATTAATCATTTTATCGATCAGCAAGATGCCTTCGAGGCTGAGCTGCTTAAGCATACGCAATGCATATCCGCCATTTTCACGGATTATTTCCTTAAATACATTCAGACTGGTAAATATTGTTTCAGTATCCTCCAGGGCTGTGGCAGAGTGCTGGTACCGGTTCTCATAAAATGCTGAAATGATCCCCACAAAGCTGCCTGGTCCACTGATTTTCAAAATCAATATCTTCTCACCGTCTATTTCTTTGTATATCTTAACAAGACCTGATTGAATAAGCATGATATGGGAAATAGGCTGATCCTGCCTGAAAATTTTTTCTCCTTTTTTATGCTTTACCAGGTAACTGTTCTCATTGATCCTCCCAATCTGTTCAGAGGTAAGTTCGTTATAAGTGGGCAATAAACAATTAGCCGCATCCATCACTAGAAGCCCTTATTATTTTTTGGAAATTAAAGTTAACATAAAAAAAACATATAATACAAACAATACTGTGCATTTGCGGTCCAGTTGTCAATTATATACATTATTTTTACAAGCATGTATTTTTCTGATCGTTTTATGAATTGAGAATTTGAAGATGGAAACCAGAAAACAGATTCTTATTATTGATGATTCCAATACAGCCTTGCTTCTCATGGAGTATGCACTGAAAGAGGCAGGTTATGAAACAGTGGTTGCCTCCACAGCAAAAGAAGCCATTAGCATGATAGGCAGAAAAGTTCCTGATCTGATCCTCCTCGATCTCAGCATGCCGGAAATATCAGGATATGATTTTCTGAAAATGAAATCGGAACTTCATATTGAAAATGTGCCTGTTATTGTCGTTTCGGCTTACGATTCAACAGAGTCGGTTGAACTGACCCGGACACTCGGGGCCGTGGATTTCATGCCAAAGCCGATCAGGCTGGATTCCCTGATGGAAAAGATCAGGACCAACCTGCAGGCAAAATAATCCCATTATGTAGTTTCTTTTAGAAGGTATAGCTGAGGCCAATCCTGGCTATTGCCCCAAATCCATTTGTCCCCGAAATTTCTCCTGTCAAAGGGTCAGGAGCAGAGGGTTTTTTAATCGATCCGAGATATACACCATAACCGGCCTCTGATTTGAAATATACTGACGGACTTACTTTAAAGCGCAGGCCTATTCCAAGGTGGTGTTCCATGGAGGTATAAGTAACCATATCACCCTTTATTTCCTTATTCATCAATAATTCCCGCATGCTTGTCTTCCTGTATATAAGGTTGTAAAATGCATAAGGCACAATAGCCGGAACATGTCCCCTGTTGATTCTGATCAGAGATCTTTCATGATGGACGATGAGACCAGAGATCTTTTTTACTTCGGGACAATAAAATATACCAATGGAGATCTGTTTCATTTGATCGGGAACAATGGAAAAATACGCTTCTGTTCCACTGCTGAAGCCGCTGCCTGTGAGGAACTGATTTACTTCTATACCATACCTGGTTTTTTTCTGGCTGCCGGGATGCTGGGCACATATGACCGATGCCCAAAGGATCATCAGAACGGATATAGACAGGGCTGTTTTCATGGTCTTGAGTTATGACTACTGATACGGTTTTTAATGTCGATTGTTGTTTGTAATATATTGATATATAGAACTATAAATCATGATATTGGTTTATCAAAATGATGATCCCCGTTTGCCTCCCAAATGATGAATATCAACGGCAAACCTGTCTGTCCGCAATTGAAAGAATCCAGACTTGGGATTCATTTTTTTTTCTTAATATTATCCGGATTATTAAATCATTGGATATGTCAAATAAAAAGCTTTCAACAGGTATCTTTATTGTAGTATTACTGGTAATTTCTGCCGGTATACTGTGGTTTTCAAAAGGCCGCATTTCTGATAAACATTGGGCCAAAGGGGATGAGTTGATGAAAAATGAAAATTACGCCGGAGCACTCCTCGAATTTAGAAAATCCTATAAATGGAATGGAAAATCTGCAAGGGCTCTTTTGGGTAAAGCCCGGGCTGAATACCATCTGTCGTATTATGATGAGGCAGGGGCAGATTTAAACAAGGCTATTTCAATAGACAGTTCCTATGCTGATGCTTTTTATTACCGTGGATTGGTGAATCTGAAGACGGATAATAAAAATGCCGCTGTTTCTGATTTTTCAAAGGTAATCATGATGGATACCTTATATGCCCGTGCTTACTATCAGCGTGGCATTGCCAGGGCAGCACTTTCTGATTTTGCCGGGGCTGTGACCGATTACCGAAAATCAATGGACCTTGATACGGAAAATGTTGAAGCTTATTTGAAAAGCATTGAGGTCCGGTCAGCCGCAGATGATTATAAGGGTGCAATTGCGGATTATGACCGTTTGCTCAATGTGGATCTGGACAATGGTGACGCCCTCGCCAGCAGAGGTTATTTAAAGCTGAATATTAATGACCTTGACGGTGCGATTTCCGATTTTAACAAGGCACTCACCCTGCTTCCGGATAATCCGGATATTATATATAACCGCGGCGCAGCATTTGCCAAAAAGGGGGATTTCCCATCTGCAGTGAAGGATTTCACAGTGGCCATCCACGGAAATCATAAGGTCAGCAACGCATATTACAACAGGGCACTGGCTTATGTCAACATGCGGAAACTTAATGAAGCCGTCAGTGACATAAAAACGGTTCTCAGGTCCGAAGCAGAAAATGCAAATGCCTATCTCATGCTGGGCGTGATTTCTTCGATCCGCCAGGATTTTAAGGGTTCTATTCCATACTATGACAAGGCGATCGCAATTAACCCGCAATTTGCCGAAGCTTATTTCAACCGGGGAGTTTCGAGGGGCAATCAGAATTTGCATAAAGAGGCAGTCCCGGATTACAACAAGGCCATTGAATTACGAAGCAATTATCCTGAAGCCTATTACAGCAGGGCAGTATCCGAGCTCAACCTTCAGCAGACCACTCCGGCATGTGAGGATCTCCATAAAGCCAGGGACCAGGGATTTAAAGGAGCAGATGAACTGTTGTCAATCCATTGCGGACAAACCGGTTCAAGTAATTAATTCAAAATCACGTAAAATAAAATGATGCGATCCATTCTTAAATTATCAGCTGTCATTTGCTGCGTATTCATGATACCCGGAAGGGGCCTTGCAGCGGATACTTTGAAAATACACCTGACTTATAAACACAAACTGGATGATGCAGGCAGAACCCAGGGATTTACCACAGTAAATCAGAAATTCTATACCCCCGATCAGGTTTTGTTCAGGGAGATCAACTACAGCGAACAAAACCACCAGATCGAAAGTTATATATTCTATTTTTACACGGGAGATAAACTTAGCACAGAGGAATGCTATAATCAGAAGGATAGCCTGCTCTTCATTCTGAAGCACGAGTATGATGAGGCCGGTAAGGAAAATCAGGTGCTAAGGTTTGCACCGGTGAATGGAAGCCTTGAGGTTACCAACCGGACAGTTAAATCCTATGATAATGCCGGTCATATCACCCGGCAGAAGGAATATTACGGAAAGAAACTGGGTACGTCCATCCTTTATGAATATAATAATTTGGGACTGGTTAACCGGGAGAACCATAAGTTCAAATCCATATCAAAAAATCCGCTGAAAAATAAGAGCAAGACATTTGTATATAACCCGGATAATTCGGTGAAGCAAATTATAATCAGGGGTAAAGATGCCGCAAATAATCCTCTCCGGGAAGCGGAGGACTTCACTTACAATGACAAGGGACTCCCTGCATCAGTTAAAGTAACGGGAACTGGTCAGCAGGCCGCAATGGTTAAAACATACAGTTACCTTGATTCGGGTTATCTCAGCCTGTACCAGGAAGTAAATGGGGAGGGAAAGATAAATACAATCCTGCAGTATGATTACAAAAAGCATTATATGGACAAGGGAAACCAGGTTAGTTATTTCTCACGTTCCAAATAAACTCCCGGATACGGCAGAATGGTAATTCTAATTGTTAACATCCTTAATTTGACATTATGAAGGTGTTTGCAGCAAACCAGATCCGTGAAATTGATGAATATACAATTCTTCACGAACCGGTGGCTTCGGTTGATCTGATGGAAAGGGCTGCATCGGGATGTGTCCAATGGCTTGTTTCAAATATAATGCCCGGCGAAAAGGTCATAATATTCTCAGGTCCGGGAAACAACGGCGGTGACGGATGGGCTGTTGCACGTTTGCTGGCTGAACGCGGATTTACCCGGATCAGTCTGTATTTATTACAAATCAGCAATATTATTTCACCGGATTCGGTCATTAACCGTCAAAGGCTGGAAGAACAGGGAAAGGTACCTGTTCATGAGATCAGTTCCCGCTCTGATTTCCCGGATATTGAAACTCAATGTATTATCATCGATGCCTTATTCGGATCTGGGTTATCACGACCGCTTGAAGGACTTTCCGGATCTCTGGTGAGACATTTGAATGAATCCGGCAGCCGGATCATTTCCATAGATATTCCCAGCGGATTGCATGCGGATTCCGCTTTTGATCCAGGGGAAAACATCATCAAGGCTTCGGATACACTGAGTTTTGAATTTCCCAAAAGATCTTTTTTTTACGCTGAAAATGCAGTATTTACGGGCAACTGGCATATTATTCCGATCGGACTTCATAAGAAGGTTGTGGAAGAAATTCACACGCCTTTTCACTATCTGACGCGCAAGGATGTTCAGAACATATTCAGGCAAAGGCCGCGCTTTTCACACAAGGGGACATACGGACATGCAATGCTTGTTGCAGGTTCGTACGGTATGCTGGGTGCCGCGATATTATGCGGAAGGGCCTGTCTCAGGGCAGGAGTTGGTTTGCTGACCATACACACAACAGCAGATTGTTATCCTATCCTGCAGGGTGCTGTACCCGAATCTGTTTTTCAAATTTCGGATGGGGTATCTTCCGATCAGACTTTAAAAAAAGGATATTCCGCAGCCGGTATCGGACCCGGGATTGGTGTGACTGAAACCTCAATAAAGGCACTGGAGAGTCTTATAAAATCTTGCGAATGCCCCCTGGTGCTTGACGCAGATGCCCTGAATATCCTGGCAGCAAATCCCGGGATGCTGGGACTATTGCCCGGGAATACGATCCTGACACCGCATCCTGGTGAATTTGACCGGTTGGCAGGCCATACGGCAAACGGAAAGGCAAGAAATCTGTTACAGCTGGAATTTGCCAGGAAATATAAAGCAATTGTTGTATTGAAGGGTGCCTATTCATCCATCGCCATGCCCGATGGTACCTGTCATTTCAACAGTACCGGCAATCCCGGGATGGCTACCCCGGGTAGCGGTGACGTACTAACTGGCGTAATTTTGTCGTTATTGGCGCAGGGATACAGGCCGGAACATGCGGCTCTTATGGGCACATGTATTCACGGGCTTGCGGGCGATATGGCGGCTTCAGAAATAAGCATGCAGGCTTTGATCGCCTCCGATATAATTGATAATCTTGGTGCAGTCTTTCTTAAATTTGAAAATTATGACACGCATAATTAGAAACAATTTCCCGATCCTGGTATTTATGACCATGCTGTTTGCCTGTGCGCCAACCGGTCAGATCTCGGTTACCAATATTAATGATTCAGGTTTCAAACAGTCGGGTTCCTTGTTGTATTCTTTGCCGCTTACCGTTGTGGACGTCCTGATACAGGCTGAAGAAACAGAAATTATCCCCGGACCCTACCGGCAATATGCCGAAAAATACCTGGGAATAAAAGATGTACCGGCAAAACCGGAATCTTACTGGACTGTCACACTGGCCAGGATCATGTGCCATTCTGAAACCGATCCGGATTATATCTATGCGGTGTCGGGCACGTATGATGCTGATTTGTTCCCGGGGCTGCCCGGACTGATTCGTGACAGCATGATCCAGGATTTGAGCAAGCTGATCTATAAGGATGAATTTTATAATATATTTCCTTCCAAACCGGTGGATCCTTATTTTACGGATCTGTCTGTAAAAAGAAATTTCGAATCCGAAAAGGATATTGAAGTCAGCAAAGTGATGCCGGATACCATATACCTCTCCAGGCCGGCATCAAAAAACAACCTTAGGGGAAAGACACTTGAGCAGAAAGCAGAAGAAGCAGCAAATTTTCTGATTAAATTAAAGAAACGCCGGTTTAAAATGGTGTCCGGACAACCTGACTCCATGCCTCAGGGGTCAGCTATGGCAGATGCCTTACAGGAATTATCCAGGATTGAGGAGGCCTATCTGTCGCTTTTCATTGGGAAAAGGACCACTTACCATCATCAGAGGACCTATCATTTTACACCGGCTGCCGGCAAAAAAACGGACAGGACAGTGCTTTTCAGGTTTTCTGAGAATGAAGGATTTCTTGATGCGGGCGAGACGCGGGGCAAACCTTTTTTACTCGATATATCCAGCGGCAATAAGATCAAGGGGCTTGAGCAATCCGAATCCCCTTTTAATACTTCTGTGAATACCATATTATATCGGGTTCCCGATCAGTCCGGTATAAAGTTGATATGGGGAGAATCGGTGATGGCAGAGGCTTTCTATCCGGTTTTCCAGGCCGGTGCCATAATCAGGATGAAGATATTGCCGGCTTCGCGGAAAAAGTAAATATTAACATATATTTATTTTACTATATTTGCTCACTTTTTTTAAACAATAAATATTATTTCCTGAATGTACGGGTATGAGCAGTGAATCAATTGTTCTTTTCTTTATTATAGGTATCATTCTGGTAGGCGGAGCGGTGGTATTCTCCACTTTTGTGGCACCATCATCTCTGAATCCTGCAAAATCCGAACCTTATGAATGCGGGATCCCTGTGCAAAGTCCTGCCTGGATTCAATTTAACGTGGGATATTATCTGTTTGCCATTATTTACCTGGTCTTTGATGTGGAAGCAGCCTTCATATTCCCCTGGGGTGTTGTAATGCGTGAAATCGGTATGCGGGCATTCGTTGAAATACTGATATTCTTTCTTGTTCTGGGACTCGGCCTGCTCTATGCCTGGAGAAAAAATGCATTGCGATGGGTGTAAAGATAAAATCGATGAAATACGAGGATTTCAAGGACAATGAAACCCTTGAGCTCCTCAACAAATCCGGCAGCAATATTCTATTAAGTACCATTGATAATATAATTAATTGGGGCAGGTCAAATTCCATCTGGCCGCTGACATTTGCCACAAGTTGCTGTGGTATAGAAATGATGGCTGCCGGTGCCCCCAGGCATGACTTTGCCAGGTTTGGAATGGAAGTCTACAGGGCTACGCCCAGGCAGGCCGATGTTATTGTGGTGGCCGGTACAATTGTCCACAAAATGGCACCGGTCCTCAAGCGCCTTTATGACCAGATGGCGGATCCCAAATATGTTATCGCCATGGGTGCATGTGCCATCAGCGGGGGTCCGTTTTATTATAACTCCTATACTATAGTCAGGGGTGTTAACCAGGTTATTCCAGTGGATGTATACATTCCCGGGTGTCCCCCGCGTCCTGAGGCTCTTTTATATGGAATCATGCAACTTCAGCGAAAAATATTAGGTGAACATCCGATGGAGGGTAAGACTGATGCACCCGTAACGCCCCCGGAGGAGAAAAATGCTTAGTTGGCAATGGATAACAGCACACTCAGACAACGCCTGGAAGAATTGACAGTTAACGCTGTTTACCCGGTTAATAAGCAATACACGGAAATTATTATTCCCGCGGAATCCTACCACGAATTCTGCAGCCTGCTGAAGAATTCACAGGATATGCTCTTCGACTACCTGATCAGCCTCACCGCAGTGGACTGGAAAGATCATTTCATGATCGTATGCCATATTACTTCTACCATACACCGCCACACAATTATAGTTAAAACACAACTCAGCGATTATGGAGATCCGGTTGCCGATACTGTTTCGGATATATGGAGAACCGCCGAATTCCATGAACGTGAGGTATTTGACCTTTTTGGCATCCGGTTCCGGCATCACCCTGATATGAGAAGATTATTCCTGGAGGATGACTTTGGATTCCCTTTAAGGAAAGATTTTACTGATGAATCCAGAATGATCGTAAAATAAGGGTATGCAGGAAGAAATAGTAAAAAACGTTATACTGGGCGAGGAGGATGATTATGTCATCAATATGGGACCCCAGCATCCCTCGACCCATGGTGTCCTGCGATTTGAAGTATCCCTGCAGGGTGAGACGATCAAAAAAGTAATTCCCTACTGCGGTTATATCCACCGGGGAATAGAAAAGATGTGCGAAAGGGATACCTATCCGCAGATCATACACCTGACGGACAGGATGGATTATCTCTCGGCTCATATTAACAATGAGGCCGTTTGCCTGTGTGTGGAAAAAGCGCTGGAAATTGAAATCCCGGAGCGTGTTTCCTACATCCGGACCATCCTGGACGAACTTAACCGGATTGCTTCCCACCAGCTCTGGTGGTGTGCTATGGGGATGGATATGGGGGCCCTTACCACATTTTTTTATGGATTGCGCGACCGCGAAAAAATTCTTGACATATTTGAGGAATCATTCGGTTCAAGACTGTTACATAGTTTTAATACACCAGGTGGCCTGATGCATGATGTGCATCCCGGATTTCAGAAACGGATCAAAGAATTCATCAGCTATTTCCGCAGGAAACTTCCTGAGTATGACCAGTTGCTTACGGACAATGTTATATTTAAAGAACGTTCGGTGGGTATTGGGGTATTAAGCAGGGAGGATGCCATTCAATATGGTGTAACGGGCCCGTCGGGCAGGGCATCATCCTTTTCATGTGATGTACGCAAAATTGAACCCTATGGCGTATACGACCGTGTTAATTTTAATGAGATCCTCAGGACGGAAGGGGATACTATGGCCCGTTATAAGGTCCGGATCTCCGAAATGGAAGAGTCAATGAAAATTCTGGAGCAGCTGGTGGATAATATTCCGGCCGGAGATTTTACGGCCAAAATGAAGGCAGTGATCAGGTTACCAGCCGGGGAATTCTTTCAGCGCGTTGAAACAGCCCGGGGTGAACTCGGGGTTTATATTGTAAGCGACGGAAACAAAACACCATACCGTATTAAATTTCGTTCTCCGAACTTTTCAAATTTATTTATAATCAGCAAGCTGGCGATTGGTTTTAAAATAGCTGATCTGGTAGCCATAAGCGGATCACTCGACCTGGTCATACCGGATATTGACAGATAATTATGCATAAATACCGAATATGGCGTTTAACATATACGATTTTACAGAATTTACGCGAAGTATTGATACCGGACTGAAAAACTCGATGTCCTCCGGTTGGGCAATGTTTGTTGAATATGCAATTATTGGCGTGATTTTTTTGCTTGTGTATGCTGTGCTGGGATTGTTCCTTGTATATGCTGAAAGAAGGGTATGCGCATTCATTCAGAACAGACTGGGACCAAACCGGGTTGGTCCGGGCGGTATATTACAGACGGTTGCAGATCTGATCAAGCTTCTGATGAAGGAATTGATCCCAATCAGAAATGCTGACAAGCTGCTTTTCAATATCGCACCGTTCATCGTGATTATTGCATCCTTTATGGCCATTGCGGCAATTCCATTTGCAAAGGGATTGCATGCGATTGATTTTAATATCGGTGTATTCTATGTAATTGCTGTTTCATCCCTGGGCGTTGTGGGTATTCTCCTGGCAGGCTGGTCAAGCAACAGCAAATATTCCCTGATCGGTTCCATGCGAAGCGGGGCGCAGATAATCAGTTATGAATTGTCTGTTGGATTGTCGCTGCTGACAATTGTGGTATTTTCAGGAACCATGCAACTGTCCGGTATTATTGAAAGCCAGGCGAACGGCTGGTGGATATTCAAAGGACATATCCCGGCAGCTGTGGCTTTTTTGGTGTTTCTGATAGCCAGCACAGCCGAAACCAACCGTGGACCTTTTGATCTCGCAGAGGCTGAATCAGAGCTTACTGCAGGCTTTCATACGGAATATTCCGGAATCCGGTTTGCTTTTTTCTTTCTGGCAGAATACATGAATATGTTCATTGTCGCTTCCATTGCGGCCACCGTTTTTCTTGGCGGATGGATGCCCCTCCATTTTGGCACAGGAAACGCATTTAACCATGTCATGGATTATATCCCGCCTCTGGTGTGGTTTGCAGGTAAAACTGCCTTTGTTGTGCTTATAATGATGTGGTTTAAATGGACATTCCCCAGGCTGAGAATTGACCAACTACTTACACTTGAATGGAAATATCTTTTGCCTGTCAACCTTGTCAATATCGTTATCGTTGCTTTTCTTGTCCTTATGGGCTGGCACTTTTAAAAAATGAGATCCGTGATAAACTATATAAAAGAAATTTTAGGCGGCTTACGTACCTTATGGGCCGGGATGCGGATTACAGGGAAATATTTTGTGAGACCGGGCGAAATTGTCACCCAGAAGTACCCTGAAAACCGGAATGAACTGACCATGTTCGATCGTTTCAAAGGGGAAGTGATCATGCCGCACGATGAAAATAACCAGCACCGCTGTACCGGCTGCGGAATATGCCAGATGAATTGTCCCAATGGTTCCATAGAGATTATTACACGCAAGGAAATGACACCGGAAGGGAAAGAAGTCAGGGTTATAGACAAGCATGTTTATCATCTCGGCATGTGCACATTCTGCGGCTTGTGTGTTAAAACCTGCCCGTCAGATGCCCTGGCGTTTGGCCAGGATTTTGAAAAAGCGGTGTTCGACCCTTCAAAACTCACCAAAATACTGAATCAGCCGGGATCGACCATTAAAAAAGATGTAAAGTAATGGAAAACAACGTGTTCATGTTCTACTTGTTTTCAGGCACCATTCTGTTCTTTTCGGTTCTTGCGGTAACAAGCCGCCGTATTTTGAGGGCGGCAGTATTCCTGTTATTTGCCCTCGTGGCCACTTCAGGCATCTACTTCATGATGAATTACCAGTTCCTGGCAGGTGTTCAGCTTGCACTTTATGCTGGCGGCATTGTGGTCCTGATCATTTTTTCAATTTTGCTGACCCATCATATCAGCTATAAATTTGACCGCACTCCTTTGGTAAACCTTACCCTCGGGCTTGTGGTTGCCACTACAGGGGCAGCTTTGTCCATATTCACACTGATCCGGTTTCCGTTTAAACCAACGGCTAATGTACCCGCCGGCGTGGATATGCAACTGATCGGAAGACAATTGATGGACACGGGAAAGAACGGCTATGCCTTGCCTTTTGAGGTGATCAGCATTCTTCTTCTTGCCGCCATGATTGCCGCCATTGTAATTGCCAAAAAGGGGAAATAATATAACCAAATCCTGCATTCTAAATCGTAAATCGCAAATCGTAAATCGTAAATCCAATATATGATCCCCATTACACACTTTCTGATAGTCAGCACACTGATGTTCTTTATTGGGATATACGGATTTCTTACCCGCCGGAACCTGATCACGGTCCTGATGTCTGTAGAGCTTATCCTGAATTCGGTCAACATCAACTTTGTTGTATTTAACCGGTACCTGTATCCTGATCAGCTTCAGGGACATTTTTTCGCCCTGTTCATAATAGCCATTGCTGCTGGGGAAGCTTCTGTGGCAATAGCCCTGATCATCAATATTTACAGACGGTTTACTTCAATTGAAGTGGATAATGTGGATGAAATGAAGTTTTAATTGTATTCAGATAACCAGGCATTACAGGAAATAACATGAATTATTTTTACACAATCTGGATCTTATTGATTCCCCTGTTCGTCTTCCTGATGACAGGTTTGTTCGGAGCCCGTTTTAAACCATGGATATCAGGAGTCATAGGGACCGTTGGATTGTTTATTTCTTTTTTACTCTCTGTATACACTGCGTGGAGGTTCTTTTTCTCCGGGGAATCCGCCGGAACATACCCTGTGATCATCGCAGCAAAAACCACCTGGCTACACCTTACAGACAAGCTGAGTATTGACCTGGGGGTGCTTCTTGATCCGATTTCTGTCATGATGCTGGTTGTGATAACCACGGTTTCGTTTATGGTGCATTTGTACAGCATTGGTTATATGAAGGGTGAACGGGGCTTTGAAAGATATTATTCTTTCCTGTCCCTTTTTACTTTTTCAATGCTGGGATTGGTCGTATCCACCAACATATTCGAGATGTATATTTTCTGGGAGCTGGTGGGCGTGTCTTCCTATCTCCTGATCGGTTTTTATTATGAACGACCCTCGGCCGTTGCGGCTTCAAAAAAAGCGTTTATCGTAACCCGGTTTGCAGATCTTGGATTCCTCATCGGCATACTTATCCTGTCTTATTATACCGGCACATTTGACTTTGCGGAAATTACCAACCCTCACAGTCCTGTATTTACAGGAATTGCCTCCGTCAGTTTCATGGGCGCTTCTGCCATAACCTGGTCGATGTTGTTAATTTTCATGGGCGGTGCCGGCAAATCAGCAATGTTTCCGTTGCATATCTGGCTGCCTGATGCAATGGAGGGTCCTACACCGGTGTCCGCCCTGATCCATGCTGCCACAATGGTGGTGGCCGGCGTTTACCTGGTGGCAAGGATGTTTCCCATATATGCCTTCCATGCACCGGAAGCCCTTACCGTAATTTCCTGGGTAGGCGGATTTACTTCCCTGTTTGCAGCGGTAATAGCGTGCACCCAATTTGATATAAAGAGAGTTCTGGCTTATTCTACACTTTCCCAGATCGGATATATGATGCTTGCTCTTGGGGTCTCCGGTTACGGCGGTGAGGAAGGTCTTGGCTATATGGCATCCATGTTTCACCTTTTCACGCATGCCATGTTCAAGGCATTGCTGTTCCTGTGTGCCGGTTCGGTAATTCATGCAGTGCATAGCAATTATATATATGATATGGGCGGCTTGCGGAAATATCTTCCTGTAACACACCTGACTTTCCTGGTGGCGTGCCTGGCTATTGCCGGAATACCACCCTTTGCAGGGTTTTTCAGCAAGGATGAGATCCTGGTTGCTGCCTGGAATCACAACAGATTCCTGTTTTCGATTGAATACCTTGTTGCCGGTATCACGGCATTTTATATGTTCAGGTTGTATTTTGGCATATTCTGGAATAAAAAACCGCACTATCACCATACACCTCATGAATCTCCCCTTGTCATGACCATACCCCTCATGCTGCTTGCAGCCGGCTCGGCATTTACAGGATTTATTCCATTCGCAACCCTTGTCTCCTCTGACAGGGTCCCGTTTGAAACCTCCATGCACCTTAATATCGCCATTCCATCTGTCCTGATTGCCCTGGCAGGAATCACCGTGGCGTTCATCCTATACGGAAAGGAAAGCCTTGCTTCGGGAAAAATATCAGATTCCCTGGGTTCCGCCTACCGGATAATCTATAATAAGTTTTATGTTGATGAGCTCTACCTGTTCGTGACCAGGGGCATTATTTTCAGATTTATAAGCCGTCCTGTGGCGTGGTTCGACCGGCATATAGTAGACGGAACTATGAACGGTATTGCCTGGATCATTTCTGTATTCTCTGAAAGGATTAAAGGACTGCAATCCGGTCAATTGCAGCATTATGCGCTGGTTTTTGTTTCCGGTGCACTGATCCTGATTATGATCGTATTGTATAACCTGTCATAACGAATTCGTGATGAGTATTTTATGGATTTTTATCCTGATCCCTGTTTTTACCATTTCAGCGATAATCATTACACCGGATCACAAATCGGCGAGGGTAGTGTCAGCCTGTGGAATGTTCCTTCAGTTGCTGATGTCGGTGATCCTGCTGTTTATGTATCTTTCGGAACGGAACAGCGGCAATACGGCTGAGATCCTGTTCTATACCGATCATGTCTGGTTTCCGACCCTGAATATTCATTTTACCACAGGCGTAGATGGTATTGCCGTTGCCATGATCATGCTGACCTCAACCGTGGTATTCGCAGGTATATTTGCTTCGTGGGAAATGGAAGACCTCGCAAGGGAGTTTTACATATCCCTGATTGTTTTGGCAAGTGGCGTGTTCGGATTTTTTATTTCGCTTGACCTGTTCACCATGTTCCTGTTTTACGAGGTGGCTGTTATTCCCATGTATTTGCTGATAGGCATATGGGGCAGCGGTCCCAAAGAATACTCAGCCATGAAACTAACCATGATGCTTATGGGCGGTTCCGCTTTGCTCCTTGTAGGAATTCTTGGAATTTATTTCAATTCAGGCGGAGGGAGCGGGCAGCACACATTCAATATACTGGAGATCGGAAAAACGCATATACCGGCTGCTGCACAACGATATTTTTTCCCTTTTACATTTGTCGGATTTGGGGTTCTTGGAGCCTTGTTCCCTTTGCACACGTGGTCCCCCGATGGTCACGCTTCTGCACCTACCGCAGTATCGATGCTGCATGCCGGGGTGCTGATGAAACTCGGAGGCTACGGATGCTTTCGGGTTGCCATGTATCTCATGCCCCAGGCTGCAAATGAAATGGCCTGGATATTCATAATCCTGACAACGGTCAGTGTGGTATATGGTGCTTTTGGAGCTGTATGGCAAAAGGATCTGAAGTATATCAACGCCTATTCATCCGTAAGCCATTGCGGACTTGTAATATTTGCCCTGCTGATGATGAATAAAACTTCAATGGACGGGGCAATAATACAGATGATATCCCATGGCCTGATGACGGCACTTTTCTTTGCTCTCATCGGAATGATCTACGGACGGACCCATACACGGCAGATTGATGAGATGGGAGGGCTGATGAAAGTGATACCCTTCATTTCGGTTGCCTATGTGATTGCCGGACTTGCTTCGCTGGGTCTTCCCGGGTTATCTGGCTTTGTTGCCGAAATGACGATTTTTGTGGGTGCTTTTCAACATCCTGATCTTTTCCATCGTGTGGCCATTCTGGTTGTGACCACTTCAATCGTGATCACCGCAGTATACATTCTGCGGGTTGTAGGCATTCTCCTGCTGGGGCCAGTCAAAAATGAACACTTTCAGCATCTGGGCGATGCAAAATGGTATGAAAAGCTCAGTGCGGGATCTTTGATCGTGGCGATTGCGGGGATTGGAATTGCCCCGTTATGGCTGTCCGACGTTATTGCCGGAAGCCTTGGACCTTTTGTTACAAGATTAACACAGGTTGTCGCCGGATTCTGATACATTGGATTTTGCCGGAGCTGGCACGAATAAATTTTATATGGAAAAATTATGACATTTGCAGATCTGATACTGATGCGCCAGGAATTGATGCTAACCATTCTGGCTTTACTGGTCCTGATCCTCGATATTGGAATTCTACACAAAAGGAAGAATATTATCCCCATTGCCATAATTGTTTTCGGCACGATCACGCTGGCTGGCTTTCTCCCTGCATCAACAGGAACTTTATTTGGGGGTATGTATAGAACGAACCCTATGCTGGTTTCCATGAAAAGTATTCTGAATCTGGGGATGTTCATTGTTTTGCTTCAGTCAGTACGATGGTTGCGAACCGATGATCAGACAAAAAGAAGCTCAGAATTCCTGATCCTGATTTTTTCAACGCTTATCGGAATGGATTTCATGATCTCTTCCGGTGATTTTCTGATGTTCTATATCGGGCTGGAATTGGCCACAATTCCTGCCACCGCACTGGCAGCCTTTAATAAATCGAACAACAATAGTGCCGAAGCCGGGATAAAGTTTATTTTTTCATCCGCCTTGTCCTCAGGCATCCTGCTTTTTGGCATTTCCATTATTTATGGTACCACCGGGTCACTATATTTCAGTGAGATAGCCGCCCTGTTTGGCAACAGCAGCCTGCAGATGCTTGGCTTTGTTTTTTTTGTATCAGGAATGGGATTCAAAATAACATTGGTTCCCTTTCACTTATGGACAGCGGATGTTTATGAAGGTTCGCCGGTGAACATTACAGCCTATCTGTCTGTTATATCGAAAGGAGCAGCAGTATTTATTTTTGTTATATTGCTATACAAGGTTTTTGGAGTTATTGAGAAAACCTGGGAAAATGTTCTGTACATTCTTGCAACGGTTACTATGACTGTGGCCAATCTCTTTGCCATTCGCCAGCAAAACCTGAAGCGGTTTCTGGCATTTTCTTCCATAGCCCAGGCGGGATTCATTATGCTTGGCATAATGGGTGCAGATCAGGCGGGGATGACCTCGGTGGTATACTTTATGCTGGTTTATGTGTTTACCAACCTGGCTGCCTTTGGTGTCGTATCAGCAATTTATCTTGAATCAGGTAAAGAAACCATTGCATCTTATAACGGACTCTACCGGACAAACCCAAGGCTCAGTCTTGCCATGATGCTGGCACTTTTTTCCCTGGCTGGGATTCCTCCGGTGGCCGGTTTTTTTGGTAAGTTCTTTTTATTTGCCTCTGCTGCAAGCAAAGGCTATTATGTACTGGTGCTGATCGCTGTTTTGAATGCGACCATTTCATTATATTATTATCTGAGGGTTGTAAAGGCAATGTTTATTGATAAAAATGATAGTCCAATACCTTATTTTAAAAGTGATACGCCCACTCGTATTGGATTGATAATCTGTGTATCCGGAGTTTTCTTGCTTGGATTTATGGGTTTTGTCTATGAATATTTTTTCAAATGGACTGTGGAATTTTAAAATTCCGCGCATCCTAAACAAAAGGATGGTAATTTACAACCTTGGCATTTTTTTTGTAACTTTTTTATATATTTACGACGCACAATCAATTAATTAACTTGTTGTTTTATTTTATTACGAAATAAAATCATGATCAAGAGAGATATACTTCAGATATTTATGACCTTTTTTGGGCTGAGTGTAGCCGTTTTGATCGTGATAGTGGGCTTATTTATCGTTTTTTCACACCGTGTGACTGTTCTTGATGCCTGGCCGAAGGAGATCCGGACCATTTTTGGCGTATTTGTCATCAGCTACGGTTTATTCAGATCGGTTATTATTTATCAGAAAAGTAAAAGAACAAGAAATGTGGACGATGAACCGGAATATTAAATATTCAGTTCCTTTTCTATTTTTAGTCCTGGTCCTGGCTGTTGCATGTCAATCCGGCTATACCGGGAGTATGTATCAGGAAACCCCGACCCGGGGAAATATTTATATTGCTGTGGATGAAGCCTATCAGCTTTTGGCTGATTCAGAAATTGCCACTTTTTCAATTCATTATAAGAATGCAAAGATAAATCCGGTATATGCATCCGAGGACAGTGCACTGAGTCTCTTTATGGCAGATTCGGTACGGATGATGATCACCAGCCGTAAGCTAAATGACAATGAAGAAGCGTTCCTGAAAGATAAGCTGATTGTTCCGAGAACAACGCAGATTGCCTGGGATGCCCTGGCATTTCTGGTAAACCGGTCAAATCGGGATTCATTATTACGGTATAATGTAATTAAGGATATGTTTACCGGTAAAATTTCATCCTGGAAGCAGGTCAATTCCAAATCAGGATTGGGCGATCTTAAAATCGTTTTTGATAACCAGGGTTCCAGCAATGTAAGGATGGTGATGAAAAGATTCGGTATAACTGGTTCTTTACCACCATATTGTTATTCGGCCAATTCAAATTCCCAGGTAATTGATTATGTCGAATCGCATCCGGAATCTATCGGAATAATAAGTGTTAACTGGGTAAGTGACCCTGACGATTCAATCACGCATAACTTTTTAGGGAGGGTAAAGGTAGCAGGCATTACGCCAAGCTTTGATCCTGACGGTGAAGAATATTTTAAACCGCATCCGGCCTATATTGCAGATAAGTCCTACCCATTCATTAGGGAGGTATATGCGATCAGCAGGGAAACATTTTCCGGCCTTGGCAGCGGATTTATCAAGTTTATGGCCAATGACCAGGGTCAGAGGATCGTATTGAAAATGGGCATGGTACCTGCGACTATGCCGATCAGACTTGTGCACATAAGTAAAGAATAGATATTTTTATCACTAATTTGATTTAAAAATGAAACCTATTATCATTTTATTGAGTGGTCTATTAGCAGTAAATACGTTCGGACAGGATTTGAACTCTGCCTTAAAACTGGCCAGCAGCGAGCAATATGAAGAGGCTGAAAAAGTGTTTCAGGAATTGCTGACGAGTGATCCTTCCAACGGTGATGTTTATTATTATTATGGTGAGACATTACTTAAAGATTACCTGTCAGATACATTTTCCAATTCATTTGAGGAATATGCCAACAAGGCGGAACAGCTATTCAAGAGCGGAATTGAAAAAGCTCCTGCAAACGTATTGAACCAGGTGGGTATGGGTGCCATTACCAAGCTTAAATCGATTGATACAACACTGGCACTTCCATATTTTAGCAAAGCCGAAGCAGCTATTCCGGTGAAGAAGAAAATGTATACCCCGCAGCATGCGGTCATTCTGACCAAACTGGCCGCTGCCCAATTGTATGGCAAGGTAAAGCGCTATAAGAAAGCCATATATTACCTGAACTGGGCTAAACTGATCAACCCCAATGATCCTTTGATCTACCTGACCATGGGAGACGCCTATATCATGCAGAATGATGCATCCAACGCACTGTTTAATTACAACCAGGCGTTGAATAAGGATCCCAAATCACCTTTGCCGAAGATCAAGATCGGGAATATTTATATGCGTGTACCCAATCTTACGGCAGCTCGTCCTTATTTTGAAGAAGCCAAGGAGATCGACTCCACATTTGCCCCGGTATTCAGAAGCCTGGGTGAATTGTATACAATGGCCGGCCGTCATGACCTTGCCAAAATGAATTACTACAGGTTCCTGCAGATGTCAGGCAACAACACCCCGGCAAAGGTAAGATACGGTAATTCCCTATTCAGGTCCAAGGATTTTGAAGGTGCTCTTGCCGTAATTGAGGAAGTACTCCAGGTGGACAAATCCCGTAATTATTTGAACCGGCTGGCTGCTTATAGCTCTTATGATAAGAAACCCCAGGATCTTGAAAAAGCCAGGGGGTATATGGAGGAATTCTTCAAGAATGCCTCGAAGGAGAATATTATTCCCAGGGATTATGCCTATTATGGCCGCATTCTTGTCCGATTGGCCAAGAATGATTCTGTGATGCAGAACAAGGCTTTCGAGCAACTGCAAAAAGCATATTCCCTCGATCCAACCGATGTCGGTCTCTTGTCCGAGCTTGCAGTGAACTATTACTATACACGCCGGTACATGGATGCAATCCGGATGTTTGAGCTAAAGGCCTCACTGGGAAAACAGGATAAAGGAGATCCTCTTTTAATCGGAAAGGCCTATTACCAAATCAATGACCATGAGAAGTCGGATTCTGTATTCTCATCTATTATTGAAAACCAGCCCGATAACATGCAGGCCTATCTTTACCTGGCAAGAACATACTCAAAAATGGATTCTACCAGCACATTGGGACTTGCTGCACCGAAATTCGAACAGCTTATCAGCAAAGCCAGTTCAGATTCAGTAAAATATAAACAGGAGCTGTATGAAGCATTTTCCTATATGGGTTACTTCAACCTGCAAAAAAAGGATTATGACCAGGCCAAAGCATGGTACAACAGACTGTTTAACCTTGATCCCAAGAGTAAGGACTGGCAGATCAGGGCCCTGAATTCTCTTGCCCTCATCAGTTACAGAGAAAAGAATTATGTGGAGACCAAAAACGTATACCAGAGGATCCTGGTTTTGGATCCGGCCAACGCTGAAGTAAAACAGGCAATAAGGGACCTTAATAAAGTGATCGAGGCAGCTAAAAATTAGAATGCCGGATGTCATTATTAAATAAAATTCGTATTTGGAATGTGTAATTTTGGATATTATTTACTTTGATTTTTAAAAAATTGCTTTCTTTGTAGCCAGTTATAAATAAACCATTATTAACATACTTTAAATAAAAATTGAACATGAAAGGACAAACTTTAGCTGAAGCATTAAAATCGGTATTTGTATTGCTGGTTATTGTGCTGTGTTTGGTGGCCGGCTGGCTGATCTGGGACAACATTATGGGTAATCCAGTGAATTTCGAAGGTGGTAACAACCAAGGCCATCCACTGCCCGGTAACTACCTGGGTATAGTTTACAGAGGCGGAATAATTGTTCCGTTGCTTATGGCGGTGAATCTCATCCTCATCACTTTTATAATCGAAAGGTACATCATGTTATGGAGAGCAAAAGGCCGCGGCAACCTTAATTCCTTTGTCCGCAGTTTACGCGAACTTTTAAATCAAGATAAAATTGAAGAAGCAATCAAGTTATGCGACAAACAAAGAGGTTCACTGGCTAACGTTATGAAAGCAGGCTTGCACAGGTACAGGGATCTCCAGAGTGATAAGACTTTGATGAACGACCAGAAGGTTCTTGCGCTTCAGAAGGACCTTGAAGAAGCCACGGCACTTGAATTGCCGGTGCTTTCCCAAAACCTGGTCATTCTGTCGACCATTGCATCAATCGCCGTACTTATCGGTCTGATTGGAACAGTTCTCGGAATGATTAAGGCTTTCGGTGCCCTTGCAACCGCCGGTGCTCCTGACGCCCTGGCCCTTGCAAACGGTATTGCGGAAGCCCTTGTTAATACCGCATTTGGTATCACCGGTTCCACGATTGCCCTTATTTTCTACAATTACTATCAGACACGTGTTGACGGCATGACTTTCAAAATGGACGAGGCCGGATTCAGTCTTGCCCAGACATTCGCTTCCTCTCTGAAAAAGTAATTATGCCGGCTACATTGTTGAGACGATTTAGTAACAGATTTAATAAACTGAGAAATGGGAAAAATTAAAATACATGCCAAGCCACCTAAAATCGACATGACACCGATGGTGGACTTATTTTTCCTGCTGCTCATCTTTTTTATTCTTACTGCCACATTCCGTCCGCAGGAGGCGGTTATGGTTGATACGCCGAGTTCAATCTCGAATACAACCACACCAGAAAAGCATATCATAACGCTTATGGTATCGAAAGATAACATGATTTTCTTTAACGTTGACAACGGTATTGATAGCTCAGAACACCTCAGGGGTAAGATACTTCAGGCCGTGGGGAAACAGTACCAGTTGAAGTTTACACCGGCTGAGATCAAGAAATTCGAAATCATGAACTCATTCGCACTGCCCATAGATAAGTTAAAGGGCTGGATCAATGAAAAAGATATCAAGCTTCGCGATGCTATGCATACGGGAATCCCGGTGGATTCCACGGACAATCAGCTTCTAATGTGGATTCGGTTTGCACGCCAGTATTATCCCGATTTTGAAGTCGCTATAAAGGGAGACAGGGATGCGGATTACAAAAAAGTAAAAAGGGTGATTGACATATTGCAGGATAACAATGTCAACAAGTTCAATCTCACCACGAACCTTGAAAGTGTTGAAATTTCAATGGAAAATCTTTAAAGACATTAAAAATGGCTGAAATAATTGCAAACGAAGGCGGTGGAAAGCAAAAAGGAAAAAAGCGTTCAAAAAGGCACAGCACTCACATCGACATGACTCCCATGGTGGATCTGGCCTGCTTGCTGCTTACCTTTTTTATGCTTACCACGGCATTTAGCAAGGCTAAAGTTATGGAGATCGTACTTCCTGAGAGAACGCCGAAAGATCAAAAACAGGACGCTCCCGAGGTAGATAAGGACAGGGCTCTGAACATCATTCTGGTTGCTGGTGATAAGGTCCTTTGGTACAATGGTCTGGCCGATCCCAGGAAACCACCCCTGCCCACCTTGAATGAGACTGATTTCAGTGATGAAGGCATCCGGAAAGTGGTTTTGCACCGGAATAAGGATTTGTTCATTCAGATCGAACAAATGAACAAGGATTTGGTCGAGGGTAAAATAAAGCTTCCCAGGGATAGCGTCGAATCGAGGAGGCTAAAAATGAAGACCAGGGACACTAAGGGGCCGGTTATCCTGATCAAAGCTGCAGATGATGTAAAATATCACAATATTGTTGACATTATCGATGAGATGGCTATCTGTAACGTAGCGCGATATGCGCTGGTTGACATTAACGATTTGGAAAAGAAGATGGTTGCCGAGTACATGGCTGGCAAAGCATCCGGTGCCGCCAGCTTGAAGTAATGCTTAAATCATATGAATTATGG
>Ga0105092_10000027_pt1 | contig 67124 bp, 79 predicted proteins | sample PPLLak2March2015_FD_87021 | JGI IMG/M metagenome (GOLD analysis project Ga0105092, IMG submission 87021) | Freshwater sediment microbial communities from Prairie Pothole Lake near Jamestown, North Dakota, USA - PPLs Lake P7 Core (1) Depth... | ecosystem: Environmental > Aquatic > Freshwater >... | reverse complement strand
TGTATCAGTAAATGTTAATCTTGCGGTAATGGCATATCCGGTCAAACTGTCTATAAATGTTATGTCTGCAATTTGCCTGCCTCCAATACCAGGCATAAATTGCTGGTACCATCCGCCTGTTAAATTAAGGGACACAGTAAATCCAAGTATGATAATTAAGACAACAAGAAGCGAGAATAAAATTTTAAGTTTATTAAATTTTTCCATAGCTTATAATGATTTACTGTTTCCGCATATAAATAGAGGCGTTTTATAATAGATAAGTGAGATAATTTTTGGCAGTCCAATGTTAACTGCTAAATGCAGTGTGTGTATAAGGCCATATTTATATTTCGCTATCATTTTTATAATGACTTAAAATTTTTATAAATATCAAAAGCGGGTCAGAATATATTTAATGGCAGTTTGGCCGGTTTTCTGCCGTGGTAATTGTATGTTGTTTATATTACCTAAATATAAATCGATAAAAAAGCGATGTCAATACAAAACAGCAGTTTACTTCACATTTTTGTCGTTTTTCAGTTAAATGAATAAGTTAGGTAGTGTGGATTATTCTTGTTCAAATTAATCTGCATGTACTAAAATTCATTCCTGTTTGAACGACCTGTTACTGCATATAATTATTTTATCTCCTTGCATCCTTTCTCTTAAACGGTTCATTAACTTCATCCGATAATAATATTTTATATACAGAAGGTTTTCTGTAGGCATTGCCCCAGGTTTCTTTTTGCCTGTAATCTCTGAGTTTATTCATATCAATTTTTGCAATTACAATTTCCTCATCTTCTCCGGCTTCTGTAATCAGCATATCCCTTGAAACACCATCAACACTTTCACCGCCTCCTTCGAATGCAATTCCGTCAAATGCCATCGAGTGACCTTTACATTCATTTCCTGCATAATTAGCCAGTGCCATTGCAGTCATATTTTCATAAGCTCTTGCTTGCAGCTGTGCTTTCCTGTTCATTTCCATTTCACAAGCATTAGGAACAATAATTACCTCAGCACCTTTAAGCATCAGTATTCGGGCTGATTCCGGAAATTCCCTGTCGTAACAAATCATAGCTCCAAGCTTAACATTGCCTGATTTAGTATTTAAATCACATACAAAAAAATCATCTCCCGGTGTAAGCAAAGCTTCCTTATCAAAATCACATGTATGAACTTTCGCATATGTTAGCACAACTTCACCAAATCTATCAATTACAGATACAGAATTACGCGGCAAGCCATCCCATTTTTCAAGATAGGTGAGTGCTATTGCCATATCAATCTCTTTTGCCAATGATTGAAATTGCATAAAGAAATCATCTTTCATATTGATAGCTTGCTTCATCCATTCATCTTTATTGCTGTTCCTGCTGGGAATATTATATCCAACATTCCACAATTCAGGAAAGACGGCGATATTTGCATCAATAGATTTAGCTTGTCTGCAAAAATCAATTCCTTTATTTAAATTTTCCTGCTGGATGTTACTTCCTCTTAGCTGAAGTAAAGCTGTGGTAAATATGTGCATGTGAATTTTAGTTTTTGTAAATATAGTTTTAGTGTTGTTAAAAAAATACTGAAATTCTAATGAGATATTTGCTGCTTCACCCGGCCATTATCATTACTTCAACGGAGGCAAACAGGGGAAAGGTACAGATGGGGGAGGTGGTGGTAATGTAAAATTAACTGTACAGATAAAAGACAAGGGGTAACTGCATTAATAAATTTATATTCAAATTCAGGAATAATCTTTATAAGCAACCCGGATTTAAACTACTCCATTGCCCCTTGCATTCTGTAATTATCCGGTAATCCTTCTATGTGTAACTCTGCTTTATCTTCATTTAATTAACATTGGCAAGGGGTAATAAGAAAATTAATGATTAGAGTTATTTATATGATACTAATGATTATTCATGGAACATTCATATCCACACAGTTACCCCTTGTCTTTTATCTATTGTGTATCTTACAGCCTTTAGCTTGACGCCTATGCGAGTACCTGGGATTCAGGACGGAATCTAACGAAGATGCATAAGGTCACTTAATAAATAAAAAAGGATTCCATAATTTGGAATCCTTTTTTACACTTTATATGTACTTTACTATTTATTTCACGACTAAAAGCACAAATATTATAATTGCTATTATTCCTGCAACGGAAATTACTGCATAATCCTGTATCACGCCGGTTTGCATTTTACGCCAGTCACCCGATAAGCTAGTAAAGAACTTTCCGCTTCCGTTAACTATTCCATCAATTACAATAAGGTCAAAGAATTTATATAATAAATTCGATAACATTCTTAACGGAGTAACTATCACTGCATTATAGAACTCATCAACTTTATATTTATTCTGAACAAAGTTATATACAGGATTGCGTGAAACTTCCGGTTTGTATGCTTTTGCATAAGCCCGGTAAGCTAAAAATATACCCACCACAGCAACAAATACTGAAATCACAATCAGCATTATTTCCGTACCTGCTTCAATGTGATGTACGGGAAGAATTGTTCTTGCACTTGCAAATACCGGCTCAAGGAAATGGTCGATTAAATTCGGTCCAACTATATGCGGAAGCCCGATAAAGCCGCCGATTACTGAAAGTACTGCAAGGATTATTAAAGGAATGGTCATTACCTTAGGTGACTCATGCGGATGGGTTTTGTGTTCATCATATCTTGGATTCCCGTAGAATGTTAATCCAATCAACCGGAAAATATAAAATGCCGTCATGAATGCTGTAAGCACACCAAGTCCAAAGAATAGGTAATTACCGCTTAAATATACATTAGTTAATATTTCATCTTTACTAAAAAATCCTGAGAATGGGGGAATACCGGAAATTGCAATTCCTCCCATAAGGAAAGTAAGGAAAGTTACTTTCATCTTATTCTTTAATCCGCCCATATTCATTACATCCTGCTCTTCATGCATCGAGTGAATCACAGAGCCCGCCCCGAGGAACATCAATGCTTTAAAGAATGCATGTGTCGTTACGTGGAATATACCTGTTGAAAAAGCTCCTGCCCCAAGTGCCATGAACATAAATCCAAGCTGGCTGACAGTTGAGTAGGCTAAAATCTTTTTAATATCATTTTGAGTAACGGCAATGGTCGCCGCAAAAAATGCAGTCAGGGCACCGATTGCCAGTATTAAATCCATTGTAAACGGAGCGAGTGCAAACAATATGGAGCATCTTGCAACCATATATACACCCGCAGTAACCATTGTAGCCGCATGGATGAGAGCAGAAACCGGTGTGGGACCAGCCATAGCGTCAGGAAGCCATATAAATAATGGTATCTGAGCCGATTTACCTGTTGCTCCGACAAATAATAATATAGTAATAACGGTTATTAATGTGCTGCCCGGTGCAATTGAAGAGCCGGCTGCACCAAATACAGCACCAAAATTTAACGAGCCAAAATTCACTAAAATATAAAACATGGCAATCATAAAGCCAAGGTCGCCAATTCTGTTAACCCAGAATGCTTTATTTGCTGCATCGCCGGTGAATTTCTTTTCATACCAGAAACCGATTAGCAGGTAAGAACATAATCCAACGCCTTCCCAGCCGAGAAACATAAGAAGAAAATTATCACCGAGCACAAGATTCAGCATTGCAAAGATGAAGAGATTCAGGAAAGCAAAGAACCTTGCAAAACCTCTGTCACCGTGCATGTACCCGATAGAATAAACATGAATCAGAAATCCTACTCCCGTTATAATTAATGACATAACTACCGACAGCGGATCTATCAGATAGGCAGCACTGATATTAAATGAACCTGCGGTTATCCATTGGAATAATGTTACGGTAATTGTGCGTTGTTCAGCGGGCATTCCAAGAAGCTGGAAGAAAGCAATTAGTGCAATAATAAATGAACCAAGTATTGTACCTGAGCCAATGATACCTGCAACTTTTTCGTTTTTTATTTTATATCCGAAGATACCGTTGACCAGAAAACCAATAAGCGGTAATAAAGTAATAAGGAAAAAATAGTTTACCATTTCAAAATATTAATTTCGTCAATATTGATGGTTTCTTTATTCCGGAACAGGGCAATGATGATAGCAAGCCCGACAGCCGCTTCAGCAGCAGCTACGGTCATTATGAAAAAGACAAATATCTGCCCGATCGAATTGCCCAGGTAAGATGAAAATGACACGAAAACAAGGTTTACAGAGTTAAGCATTAACTCTATACACATAAACACGATTATTGCATTTCTGCGAAGCAGTACACCTGCTACGCCGATAGAAAACAGTAAAAGTGCCAGTATTAAAAAATAGTTTATACCCATTTTATTTCAGTAAAATACAATAATATGAAAAAAAATGATAACGTGAAATGTCAAAGGATTTATAAGATTTGTCAGATTCATCAGATTTGTCAGATTCATCAGATTCATCAGATTCATCAGATAGAGTAGATTTACAATTGGTGATATACAATGGATTATGAGATTTGCAATGGAAAATAGACAAGGGGTTACTGATATAAATAGGTGAGAACGGAATTAACACTTATACTAAGTTAACAACTCCAGACTCAAATTAACGGCATACCCCTTGAAAACTATCCGCCTTGCAGGATTTATAATTGCTGAGAGACGAATGTTCATATGCAATTGTAAATCATCCATACAGGAAAATTTGCAATGGGTAATCCGTTATTCAAAGTCTGGAGATGTTAATATAATTCATGTTGATATTGCTGTTCATCCGAACTTATATCAGTAACCCATTGTCTATCACCAATTGTAAATCATTCTTGGCTATAACCAATTGTAAACCATTCTAATGGCTTTCCCAAATGAAGCTGCTTAGTCGGATTGGGAAATAGGGGATGAAGATACTTAATAAACTCACAACTCTTGAATTCATAGCACTAAAACTCTCAAACTCTCCAAACTCTCTACTCTATATTCAAATAAGCCATTCTATATGTTCCATCCTCATATACGACAATGTGTTCTGTATAATCATCTGTATCCATAAAAGGACCGCCGGGATACTTTGAAGTATAATCGAAATTTATCCATACAGTGCGGTCTTTATCGTAATGGTAATTTATAGATGTTACTTTACTCACCCCGATTTTTCTAGCACCCGGACTGGTATAATAATTATTCATTGTATTAAGATAATCTGATACACGTTCTTTATCAGAAGTTAAATATACTTCGGCAAAGCAATGCCCGGGTATCACAATCACTCTTGCATCACCGCCGACAGAATTTACCAGTGATGCTATTGCTATGGCAAAGTCCTCACAATCACCCTGCATTATTTGCAGTGATTCGGTTGCGTACTGGAAATCATCTTTATAATCAGGATCACTTACATACGTCCAGTTATTGTACATGTAATCATAAATCTTGCAAATATCTTCAACAGTTAAGCTGCCGGTATTTCTTCTGTTAATAATACTTTTCGCAGTTGCAATGACATCTTTATCATCAGATTCAACTCTTTCATATATTTTCTCAGCATAGTACTTTGCAATGCTCCGTGATGACTGTGCATTGACAAATGTTATAAAAATGAAAAATGGCAGTAAAAAGAATATTTTTTTCATAATATAAAGTAAATTAGTTTGCTAAATATAACATTCAATTAAGTTTATAAAATTTCATAATTGTAAAGAATATGTAAATATTTGTAATAGTTAAATATCCATACTATATATAAAGCAGAAATAACCGTTGGCAATTTCAATCAATAAAAAACACATCTGAATTTAAAATCCTTTTAAATGATATTTCTAAATGGTCCTAATGGATTTAGAAATATTTGAGAAAGAGTAAAACTCTGTAAACTCTATATACTCAACAAACGCTTCCATAATATTATCTCTACGTGATTTTCCATATCACTTCTTACCAAATCTTTATTTAGTAAGGGAATCTCAGAAGATTATTAATCCACCGTTCAACCTTTCCCAAATAGAAATTTGGGAAAGAGTGAAACTCTAAGAACTCTAAGAACTCTATAAACTCTACGAACTCCATAATAATAGGGGAGATATATTCAATTAGTTATCAACAATAAACAACATTTTTGTAAACAATCAACTTTACATAATATATATTATTTCTCATTTTATCCACAAACAATAATAACAATGATTTAAATAATTGTCAAGTACTAACTTAAAAAAATATAAAAGAAGAAAACACACACTAGATATACATTCCCCGTGTATTCATTATTTAATCCTATTAAATCCTTATATAGATAGACTTTGCAAATTGATAAGAGGTTCTTCTCAATTTGAGAATTTGCGATTCTCAAATTGAGAATTTGCGATTCTCAAATTGAGAATCGGTAAAATTTAGCTGTTTTTAGCTCTTCTCAATTTGAGAAGCAGTGAAAATATTGACTTTTGTTGTTATATTTGTGAGTAGTTTACAATAGTTCACATATTTACGACGTAGTAAACACGTAGTAAGTCAAGTAGTAAATTAAATAGTAAGTAAATTTTAATAAAAAACGCAAAATTAAAATTCAATCTTTTCACCAATAACTTATTATAAATTAAGCAGAAAATAAAAACATGAAAAAATTATCTTTATTATTGATTTTTATTATAGTATTTAAGAATTCTTACAACTGCAGTCAAACCCCTTTTGATACATCAATAAAAAAACTAACTGAAACACTAGCCGCGTTTCAAGATGAATCTATGAATATTAAATCATTAAACCATGTATTAAGCCCGGAGACGTTCCAGGATCATTTAAATAAAACAATAGAACTAATTAAGCTAGCTAATAATGTAATTAGTTCAATGACTGGAATAGAATATAATACAGCAGATAAAAAGCATTTAAACGCTTTAGGAGAAATTGAAAGTTTACAAACTCAAATTGAAAGTAAAAGAATTGAAATTATTTCGCGGCTTAAAATTGAATATAGTATCTTGAAGAAAAAACAAAGCGATCAAAACGCGGAAAATATTTTAAATGAATTAACAAAACTTGTCATAAAGTTTTATATTCCAGGATTATAAAAACAAATAAGCCCGGCCGTACTTCTTTTCAGTTTCCAAACCGGGCTTTATTTGCCCCGAACCAGGCAGCTTTTATTGTTGTTTTTCCAACTCTAATAATTCGTTATACAGCTTGTCAAAATCTTCCGGGCAATCAACAGCTTTATATTTTACGCAGAAATCTTTTATTTCCTGGATTGTTTTGCCGGACGCTAAATATTGCTTTATCTGCAATAATTGGTTTTCTTTGCTAGCGTTCCGGATCATATTCCCTATTAAACTCAATTGTTCTTCCTCTCTTTCCGTTTCATCAATAAACTCAACAGGTTCATTTAAAATTACTTTATTATCCGGGTTAATTTCTTCCGTCTCATCCTCAAATAAATCTTTTTCCATTTCATTAACCTTAGTTTCGATCTTACCTACTCTTTCATTTAGTTGATTAACAGCCGTTGCAATAGTGTTCAGCATATCAACAACCTGTTTATTAAAATTCCCTTCCTGTACTGGATTTGCAGCCGCTAGAGCCGCCGGATTGGGTTTACTGTTTAATGCAGGTAGTTTCGGGCCGGCTTTTGGCATAAGAGCCGGCATAAATACAGGAATTAAATCTTTAAGCCATGCCATTTCCCCGGCAGGTTCAGGAGTGCCATTAATTTTATTGAACAATGTATAATATTTATTGAATTTATCAAATTCGTCGGAGTTTGTTAAAGATTTCTCCAGTAAGACTTTTAATAAATTTTCCTGAAAAGAATTATTAACAGGTTGAGAGTTTTTTTCAACTAATTTTAATGTTAAATCGTTATTAGCTTTAATTAATGCAGCAATCAAACTAGTATCTTCATTTTTGCCGCCTATTAGACCGGCTTGCTTATACTTGATTAGTGTATCTAATTCCCCAACCGGCTTAATATCGTTTGAATTTGAGCCGTTTCCGTTTGAATTAGAACCATTGTAGCCGGGTTCGCTGTTTATTTTTAATTTAGGTTGACCTTCAATGTCAAAATTCCGCGTGGTTCCGGTATTTGTGCCGTCCGGTTTCTTCCATTTTAATTTTAAATGGTAAGAACCGCCGCCAAACATTTCATATACAGTTGTTAAGAGATCTTCCGGGAGTGTTGAAAACTTATAAAGCCAGGATTTGGAATTGTCCGCTTTTCTTCTGTATAGATCACATTGCCGCAGTTCGTTTCCTTCAAAAGTAGTAGATAACCAATCTTGTATATCGTCAATTTCGTTTTGATTGGTTTGTTCTATTATTGCAGTTGTTAGATCTTCTTTATCAAGATCATCTTTTTTGGTTCGGGACATAATGTTTGTTTTTAAAGTTTATAAATATATGTTTGTTTCTTTTGATTTCAATTCCGGATTTGCTTTTAAAATATTGGTTCCGGATTTTCCTGTAAAATAAGCTACAATAGCACCAAAAAAGCACACTCCGAAAGTAAACCAGTCAAATGTCTGAGATTCAAAATAATTCTTTAGAATAGGCCCAACAAAAAGAATTGCAGCAATTACGTTTGTTAAAATGTTTATTATTTTGGGATCCATAATAATTAGTTTTAAAAGTTAATAAATAGAATAAAGATAATCTAAATACGTTACAGCTTGTAATAAGTTTGGAGAACTTAATACAGCATTGTAAATTCTTATATTAGTAATTTTGCCAAAGAAGTTCTGAACAGTGTTATCCGCGCGGCCTCCTATCTTGCTTAAATGTATTTCAGTTAGATTGCCGGTATTATTATAACTTGTTTCAACACCGTTTGAAAACAATTGTGTATTTTGTAAAGCTCTAATATGCCAGTTGTTTAATTCGTCTATTGTATATTCAGTTGTTCGAACTGGATTAAACCCCGGCCCGGCTTCTCCAAAATTATGCAGATTAAATGCAAGTCCCAAAATTCCTTGACCGTCGCCGCCAATTATATATTGCCGGTTTGCAAGATACAAAGTATCTGTTTTGTAAGTTATAATAATTGTAAAGTTCGTTAAATCTATTGCACTAGCAGTAGTTAAAAATTCCGTTCCGGTAAATAAGATGTAAGCCCTTCCATTAATCCCGTTTGCTACTAATGTAGGTTTATTTACGGCTGTACTTTGCCGGAAAATAACACCACTAACAACATCAACCCATTGATCTACTGCATTTAAAGAAGTAGTTACATTTGAATCCGCGAACAATTCAACTATTAAATTTGTTCTGTAATCTAATGGAACTGGAGATGTAGCCGCCGGATCAAATCCAAACCGGCTAGCTGTACTAATACTGTTATTGTTAGCAAATCCATAAAGCGGATTAGTGCTAATTGTTTGACTGGATAGATTAACAACAAATAAGATTAGAAGTAAATAAAAAATTTTCATTTAATATCCTTGACTTGCAAAACTATAATTAACAGTTCCGGAAATTGGGAAAAAAACCATTTTATTATATTTGGTTATACTTAAGTAATCCATTGAAAGACTTCCATTTGCCGGAATATATAAAGTATCAAGTCCGATTAATTTAGCTGTAATCCTTTCAGTACAGGTTACGGAAAATTTAAACCTTACATTAAAATGGCTTGTAAGATTAATTGTATCGTTTGTGGTTCTTAAAGAATCACTAACAAAATAAGCAGCTGTATCAACAGCCGGAAAAATACCTAAATAAGAACCGCCCGTACTTGTTATATTAACATCTAAAGTATCTACTGTTTTTAGATTAACGGAAATTGTACTATCCGAACTATTGAAAACCATATTGTCTATTTGTTGAGATGAATAATTCACAACAATATCAACAGCTTTCACAAATAACGGATTAATAAAGAACCAGGCAAATAATATTAAAACCAGATAAGAAATATTTTTTTTCATAAGAATAATAATTTAAAAATTAATGCGGCCGCCGTTGTTGTTGCAGCAACTTTCGCAATTTCGGCATTTGCTTTTCCGGCAGTTTTATTTGTTGTTTTTGATGTTAAATTCGTTGAAGTTGTTTCTGGAATCTTTATACTTTTCATTATGCTTGTAAGTTTACTTACATAATTTTTGTCAGTTGCATAACCTTTTGATTTCAAAAAAGTAAAATATCCAACCGGATCATCTTTATAAATTTCTATACCCTTATACCGGCCGGAAGTAATTAAATCACCATAGGCATGAAACCCGGCAGCTATATTTTTGTATTTCCTGTATGAATCGTTTGACTTTTCAATTTTATCGTATGCTTTTTCACAACCTATAACTAAATAACCTTCACAACCTTTTATATTAAACGGGTTATTTGTCTTTTTTACTAATGCACTTTGACCCCATCGCGATTCCAAAGCCCAACAGGATAAAACACCAAGCAATGGCAAAGAATATCTATTAGAGATTTCTTTAGCCGCGTCTAATACGTCGTTTGGAATTGTATTAGCTCCCAAAAGCATACTATATACAGGTATTTTATTATTTTGGTTTAAAATTATCATTTTGCTGTAAAAACGGCTTTCATATATCGCGTTTAAGCCCTGTGAAAATCAAAAGTAATATAAATGTATGTCTTAATTTTAGCTGTAAAACTTTTTTGCCGCCGCTATTGTATTTGGCCCAATAATACCGTCTATTTTAAGCCCTTGTTTTCTTTGGAATCTTAATACAGCCGCATTCACTTCTTCTCTTAATCTGTTTTGCTCAACAACCGGAATGAATTGTAAGTGGCCCGCGTCCCAGTTCTCCAAACTACCAAGATCCGGCCCCCCTACACTTTCATAGGCTGTATGCAATTTATCAAACGGCCCTTTATATGTTCTTTGACCGTCTATTATAAAAATCAAATCCGCAGCTATCCCGTAATGGTGCATACCGTTTGTTTTAATCTTACTTAAGCCCTGGCTGTAATATTGTTTCTGCAGTGTATTGCTTCTATAAGTTTCAGTATAAGCAAATTGAACCGGAAAATTAAACCGCAGCTTGTTTAATAATGCTTTAAAGCCCGGATATAAAAGTTCTATTTCTTTTACCGGGTTAGACTGCAAATAATAATTACTAGTTACAATCTTGCTCAAATAATGTTCGGCTATTTCTATATAATTTATTTTCATATTGACAAAACAGGTATTTACTAATATATTTGTTTATCCGGGAATTGTTCTTCATAAAAAATTTGTTAATAAAAAATATAAATCCGCGTTTTCCCGGTAACGCGGATTTTTTATTATAGCTCTATATTTGGAGTTGTATAAACTAATTCCTTTCGATCCCTGTTTATTGGATCCCCAGTTTGAATATAACTTATACCTTCCAAAATTCCGTTTCCCTTAATTAATATTTCTTCCAAACCCACCGGCGGAACCGCCATTCCTGTTAAATTTACAAATACGCTAGTATTGTCGTATATTACAAAAGCAAGATAGCGAACATCAATATTGTTTGTATCAAATATAAACGGTTCCTTTAAAGCATAAAAATAATAATCGCCGTCAGAAGTACAGGCAACCAAATCATTGAATAATATCTTTATTATATTTGAATTAACATCTCTTAAGGTTGCAGTAACTTTTATATTTAAAGCAAATTGTTCGTATTTAGGGAAAGCATAATTAAGAAGGTTTACAAAATGCGATATTTTAAAATATATTTTACGGATTTCATAAACCCGGTTCGATTCTAAAGTAAAAGCTAGCGAACCACTACCATAAGCAACACTCCCGGCCCCGTCGTCAACTATTTTTAATATTGTGCCGTAATCAGATAATTGTTCAATCCGTTCACCGCGTATATTTGAAATATTGGATTTCATTTATCTTTGTTTTTTCTTTATGGAATCAATTACAAAAGTCGGGACCCGGTAGCCAAAGAATGTAAAATATGCAGTAGTGACAGCCGTTGTAGCCCCAGTTGTTACATTAAGAGATAAATTTGCATTTGCCGGAACATATAAATAAAAATCCAACGGGTTTACAGTCCATTGTGTTAAAAAGCTAACCGGCATAGAATTAGTTAAAAGATTTGTTTCGTTTGCAATCTGTAAACTATTTACAAGATAATCCGCGTCCTGTGTTGTAGTAAATTTACAAGCCCATTTGGTACCAAAAAAACTATAAGTATTATCAAAAGTTTGAACTACTGTATAATTTGTACTTATCACAGCCCCAACAACTTTCATAGTTACTAAATTTGGTTGTATATTTGCTTCATACCTCTTTAAACCGCGTGCAATTTGAGCCGTCGGAATATCTTCATTCAAACGCGCCGCGATTCTTTCAGCTAAGGCAGTAGTTGCAGCCGGTTCCATGTTTTGGCTTAATCCCTGACCTTCCGGCATACCATAATTTTTAAAAGACATTTTATTATTATTAAATTTTCAAACTATTTCAGTTAATAAAATTAAGTAGTTAATTAACTTAAACAATTTCTAAATTTTCAAACTATTTCAGAAAGAAATTGTTTAAATAAATTTCTTACTGAACAGCCCTGTATCTGAATCCGTCGGCTACAAATCTTAAATACCACTTATCCGTACTTGTAAAAGCCGGAGCTACTAAAGACACTTTACAATTCAAAGCCGTCAATGGCGGGATTGCTAAAGGCAATGGAAGGCCCCAGGTTTTAAACGAATTAGGAACTGTGAAATATCTTGTATTTACAACCAGTGGAGAAGTACAGTTAAAGAACCAAAGTAAATAACCGGAATTATATACTTTGTTAGCAATCCTAAATTCATAGTAACCTTGTCTAAAGATTTCTTTTGTTTGAGCAACGTCCTGTGCAGCGTCGGCATTATTAAATAATTCCCAGCGTATGCCTGTTAAATAAAATGCTTCCTGTGAAGGCATTCCATTTGCATTTTGAACATTGCTTAAACTTAAATCAGTAGATACAGTGTTTAAGAATGTAAGATTGTTTGTTACACTTGCAGTAATTTCTTTAGTGTCGTATATCTTATCGCATATAATATCGGGAGTTCCACCACCAACACTAAACATACTAGTTATACCCTTGACATTTGGAATCGATCCCCTGTTAAGAGATAACATTGCAGCCGGATCACTAGGGTTTACCAGACTGGAACCGGCGGCACTTGCAGCGTTTGCTAGGCTTGAATCCATTTTATTTATTGCCTTTCTTTTATTTTCCCATTGTAGGAAAAGCAATTTTTTAGTTTTTTGAAATAAATGTTAATTGAAAAATTTTTTAGCTTCCATATTCAGCAGCGTATTCCCCTGAATCTTCAAAGTTTACACCTTGCACCAGTGGAATTGTTCCGTTCATACCTTCCGGCAATATAGTTCCATTAACAGGGCCTTGATTTAAAGCCGCGTATTGGTTTTCAAATTGGTTTAAATTTGCTATATCTTCCGGAGTAAAATTTGAATTGCCCAGGCCCATTAATAACTCTTTATCCCTAGCAAATTCTAAAGCAGCCGCACCAACAACACCAGCCGCAAATGGAACAGCAGCAGCCGGCAATATCTTTTTAAGCAGCCACCAACCACCAACAGCGATCCCCAATTGAGCTATATATTTCATATTGCCTTCTATATTGAACGTGTTAGTAATCCAGGTTGCAGAAACACCACCAACAGCAGCCCCGGCCGTCATTGTCATTATATTAGTAATATTTAAACCGGCATTACTTAAATCCGGGTTTCTTCTTTTCCTATATTTTTTCATAGGGTTTGAATGTTTTCTCCTACGTCTTGCATTTTTTGTATATACAACAGTAGGGTTTGAATGTTTGCGAGATCTAGAAACGTTTCTTTTTTTCCGTCTCACTGTTTTTTTTGCAGCCACGTTTTTAACCTTTCTGTGAGATTTATTTGTTTTAACCCGTTTCCGTCTCTTTCTTTTTACCGGAGCCGGATTTATTATTTTTATTGTTTTAAGCATAATAAATATTAATTAACAAAGCCTTTTATTATTTCTAGTATTTGCCAGATATGTTTAATTGATTCTCTGATAAACTCTAGAACTGATTTGCCTTCAACTTGTATTTTATTTTGAATTTCTTCTAAAGTCTTTTGAATTGTTTCAATTTCTTTATGCCAAAAAATAGTTTGATCTTTTGCCGTTTCCGTTTGAGTTTTCTCAAATTCAGTGGCCCAATACTTTTCCGCTTCTTTTGCGTCAATTAATCTTGATATTAATTGAACCGCTCTATTAGATAATGTTAAATTACTTAAATCTATTGAATCCATTTTTTATAATATTAATTAGTTTTTAAGTTTGGATCAAAATTGCCGGTTTCTTTTGGTTCTTTAATTGCTTTTATCTTTTCCAGATGTTCAGCTTTTAACTTCTCAAAGTCTTCTTTTACTTTTTCCCAGAACTTTAATGCCAGATCTCCAGTATTGCCGGTTTCTAATTCTGCATTTTGTTTTATAAATTCAATTGTTGAATTTATAGGGTTTAAAACCATGTTACATTGAGTTTCAAAGTATTCTATTGATTCCATTTTTTATTTTGATAAAGTTTTAAAATATTTTGTATTTGAATTGATAAATTTTTTTGTTCATTTGATAATACTGCAATTTCGCTTTTTAAATCTCCGATTGTATCTACCTTGTTTTCAATCTTGCTAATTCTACTCGACTGGAACCCGTATATAACAGCAATCAACCCCAGAAAAGCAGTAATCCCGCCGCCAATATAAAGTTCATTCAACCCGAAAGTCCCCGGCCTGTTACATTTAAATTCAATCCAGTAATTAAAACCGTTTTCCCGTTTGGAGATACTAGCATTTTTCCATGTTTTTTTAACTTATGAGTATAAGCCCGTTTTTTGCCGTCCCATTTATCACTTACATAATCCAGGTTTATAACATCTCCAATAAATATATAAGTATCCGGTATGTTTACACGATCCGTTGTAATTTTTGCAGTATCTTTGCCCGTAAAATCTAAATATTTTTTAACCGGGCTTTTTTTCTTTCCGGAATTTTTTTTTCTTTTAACCATTTTGCAGCCCCGTTAAATATTTTATATAAATTGAAGTACATCCCGGACAAATAAATTTTCCGGTTGCTGATGTAGTCCATGCAGCACCTAAAGCAGTTTTTTTATTACTTGCAGTATTGCCGCACTTACAAACAATTTTATCACTCTTGAAAATTTTAGTTATTTTCTTTATTAAGTTTTTCATGTAAATTTACTTATTACATATACAGCAGCTACACCGCTAATTGCTATTAAACCCCACTTCAAATACGAATCCCAGTTTTCCAGAACATTCAAACCGCCCTTTATTACATTTTCATTAAATTTCATTATCTTTGCTGTTCCCATTCTATCCAGTTCCTTAACCTTTTCCATTGAAACCCCTGTTTGTTCTTCAATAAAGTTCGACGTGACTATTGAAGGCAGCTTTTGCGTTATTATTACAAAAAATTTTGCCCAGTCAAATATCGTCCAACTATCTTCTTTAGAGTTTTTAAATTCCGTCGCACCCTGTTTAACTTTATCAATCGCGTTATTCTTAGTAACTATAATTTTCCGGCCGTCTTTCATCTTATATATAAATTCAGGTATTGCAGTTTCAGCACCACCGTCACCCAACAATTTAATAATCATAGTTCTGTTATTTTTTCTTACTTATTAATGTTACCAGAACTAAAGCCGCACCAATCCCTAAAAAATAATACCAATTATCTTCAAAAAAATTTGAATCCATATTATCTATTTCAGTTGGATTTTCGTTTTCCGGATTCAATACACCCGGATTTTGTTCAGCAATTGCTTTTTCAGCTTCGCCAATTAAATATTTTCCTAATAATAACATTAAGATTTCTTTTTATTAGATTTCATATTAGTTACAAGCAAATAACCGCCGGCCCCTAGAATCAAAACCCAGCTTAAAGTTGAAAGTCCGGCCGTTCCCGTCGGATCTGTAAAAGTATCTTTTAATTGTTCCTCTAAATTGCCGGGATTGTTTTTTGGAATTGAACTATTTATTTTGTTAAAAGTATTTTGGTAACTTTTAGTTTTAGTTTCTAAAAAATTAGATCCCGTTTTATACTTTGAAATAATTGTATTTTGTTTAGCCGGGCTATAATTTAAAAATTCCATTATTGCAGCATTACGGGCTTGTAGTCTAGCTAATTCCGCATTTAACATTTGTACCGTTCCCGCGTCGTATTGATATGACGGAGATAAATTTGCGTTTCTAGCCAAGTCAGCTTGTATTTCTGCAATTCTAATATTGTTACTAGCAACCTCGTTTAAATATCCTTGCTGATTAACAGGTTCCCAACCCAACAAACTAGAGCCGGGCAATTTAAAAGAAGTACCGCCGCCCCAATTAAAACAGGTCCATTTTGGTTTCCCGTTGTAATTAATCCACCGGCAATTTTGATGAATTTCTCCCAGTGAATTAATTGTATTTTGTTTATTTAATACCGGCATTTTATTTATTGTTTATAGTTGTTTGGATTTACAAAATATTCCCTTTCACCAGAACCGCCGCCGCCGGGCCTGTTTGGTGAATTAGTCCAGATGTAAATTACAATCGTTGTACTATTTGTGTTTACACCATATAATTTAATTCCCCAAATTGGATAGCGTAGAGTGCCGCCGGTAGAACCTAATATTGATAATTTATCTTGCCAAAGATTTCTCTTACTTGTAGTTAATGTATCTATTACAGTCCATGCCGTTTCGTCGTACATCTTACCAACTAAATAAGCATTTATACCGTCTTTTGTAGAACCGCCGACCGTTACACCTTTTACTTGAATAGTGTAATATATTGGAAGTAAATTATTGTAACCAACGGAATCATAACCGACGTTATAATTCGGGATTAGCTTTTGCATTTGAGCAGATTGAAAACAAGAGCTTGTATCTGTTTCCAAACTATCTAAATCCGTATCAATTATTTTATAACCAACAGAATTATTTTGATACTGAATATAAGTCCAGGTTATTTCACCGCTTGTATTGCTTGTAGTGGTACATTGAGAATATAAAACAGCAACCTGGATTAAAAAGAATGTTAAGATTAAATAAATTAGTTTTTTCATTTCTGTTTAAAATTTATTAATTAATAATAATAAAACTCCAACACCGGCCAAACCTAAAGCAAGATATAAATAATCGTTTGTGTTATTCGTTCCGCTTTTTTTATTCGGCTGCGTGTCATATTGGTAATTTAAATTTTTTATGCTTGTAATATTGTTATTGTTGTTAATGTTATTTTTGCCGTTTATATAATTTTCCAGTTCACTCTTTGACATTGATTCATAACTATTGTTACTCTCTTTATAAACGTGATAAGTTTCTTTGTCGTAAGTATATCCATGTTCTCCATTTGATAAATCAAAGAAATAGGCATAGTCGCCGTTATAATACTGTTTAGTTAAGTTCGGATATAAACCTTTTAATAACATTGTTTAGTTATTTTTTAAAAATTAAATATGCAGCCCCGGCAACGGCTACAATAAACCAGTATTCTTTGATCCAATCCAAAACCCCGTTAGATTCTCCATAAGGCAAACCCGTCGCAGGATCTTTTATTACTGTTAATTCCTCAATAGCCGCCGTTTGTACCGGCGTTTGCATTAATTGTATTGTATCTGATTTTCCTAATAACATAATTTGAAAATTATTTTTTTATAAAAAAGTAAACAGCAGCAAAAGCCAGTCCCGCCGCTAAATATTTATTTTGTTCAATCCAGGCCATTATATCAAAACCCGGAGTTATTGCCAAATCCCCGCCCGGATCACTTATTACATTTTTACCGCCCGGAGTTTTTGAACCCGGATCCACCACAACAGTATTAGTGCCGGGATATTTTGTTCCAACTTTTGTTTTAAATTCTGTAAAAGGGTTTTTTGTACCCGGCGACGGCGGATTAGGAACAGGATCATTATTGCCGGTTAACTGATTTAATTCAGCTTGTAAAATTGCTAATCTTGCACGCAAAGCCGGCCATTGAATTTTCCATTCATTCAATTTTAACTTAGCAGCAATTTGAGCCATTTCAACCCGTATAGCTAATATACGATCACTTATTGCGTCGCCATGTAATAATTCTTCTACTATCATTTTTTCAATATTAAATAAAGAACCAAACCAACACCGGCAAAAATTATTGGAGTTGAATAAGTATCTAAAAAACTTTGAGATTGCGTAAATGCTTGAGATTCAAGATCCTGTAAATTCATTTCAGCATTTACTTGATTTTGTATGTTTGGTTGATTCCTTGTTACATTCAATAAATTCGCAAAAGTAGTTGAAACTTTTTCACCTGTCCGAACCCAGGTTTCAACCTTTTTTAAATTCTTTTCAGAGAAAGTATTTTCTAACCAAGTCCAAAGAGAGCCAAGCAATTGCGGATTTTTTTTCATTAAATCATCTACTTTTATTTCAAATAATTTTTCAAACTTTTGAAATGGAGATAATTTAGAATCGTATAAAATCTTTTTCCAATCCGTTCTAGCCAATTTTTTAAAAATTGTTTTCCAGTGATCCGGATTTATTGAGATCATATTATACCACCACAACTCAACCGGATCAACTTCTTTTTTTGGTTCAGCTTCTTTTTTAACTAAAGTTAAATTTCTTACATAAGAAGTTTGTAACGGATATATATTTTGATTTACAACAGGCATTTTATATAAACTTTAATTTAAGAATTAAAAACATAGTTTTTAACCATACAACAAACCGCGTCCAACGTGTTTCATAATTTGAAATATTTTTCAATCCTTGATATGAAAAAAGTTTTTTCATTATACGGTTAAAAATTTTTTTGTTTCTTTTTTCTCTTTGATAATTAGATAAAATCTTTATTTTGTAAAAATTATACTTGTATTTCATAATATTATTTTTTAAATAAGTAATAGGCAGCCACACCGGCCCCCCCAATTATTAATAAGGTTGTAAAACTAGATGAATTGCTTTTCTGCATACCGGCCGGGCTTTTTTTAGTTGAATTTAAATAGGCCTGATATTGCGGCCCCTGATTTTTAAAATCATTATACATACTCATCATATCTTCAAAACTAAAAGGCCTGTTTTTTTTATTTTGCCAGTTATCATAATGGAGCCAAAGCATAAACGGAGCAAAGGCATTAACTTTGTTTTGAACATCATTTGCAATTTTATCCCATTCAGCAGAATTGCCACATTTATTGTTTGAAGTGCAGAACCGCACACCGCCCGCGTCCATAATATCAACCCCAAGAACAGCAACTAAAGAACGAGCCAACACTAATTGATTTAACGCGTTTGGATCTCCTTTTCCTTCCGCAGCCGCAGCATATAAGCCCGGTATACTTCCGGCCGCGTCATTCCAAACATCATAAGCCGCAGTATATTTTTCCGAACCGCCAAACCATGAACTAATTGTACTCATTAAAGCACTTGCAGCCGTTACAATAGTAACCGGATCAAAACCAAGCATTAAATAATATTTTTCCGGATTTATGTTTTTAGAATTTAATGGAAGGCCTTCCAAAATTGCTAATTTGTATTTATTAGAACCTAATAAAGTTCCGTTTCCGGCTATTGTTGCATTTTGTTTAAACGGCCTTCCAAAATTATTATTACACGTGTTACACGTGTTATTATTGCAGCTTATCTTTTTTGATAAATTGCATATATTTTTATTTGAACAATTTTCGCATTTCGTAAATTTGTTGTTGTAAAATCCACTCAAAGAACCTGGTTCGTGGACGGCAGTAATAATCGATCCAGTCGTCCAGTCGTACAGCTTTTTTTTTGTGAAAGGTTGTTCAATAAATATTTTATTGTAGTTATATGTAGGATCAAAAGGCTTATAAGAACCGTTGTAAAAAACTTCTAAATATATATGATGTAATTGTTTATCCGGCCTTGTACTAACAACGGCCATTCTATAAGGAATTTTTTTACGTTCCATTATAACAGCCGCTAAAATGCTTTTATCGTCGCAGTCGCCGCCGTTAAACATTGTTATATGTGGAGCCTTTAATGCTTCAAAGGTTGCAAAGTTTGCAATAGGTACATTTTGCGGATCCTCAACATAAGGGATTTGTTTTGAAATGTAATTAAATATTTTCTCCAGGCTCCAATGATCAAAAACTTTCATATAAGCCGCGTTCCGGTATTTCATAACTAGTTTTTGAATCTCAACTAGTGTATTATCAATGTCTTTATAATCTTTTATAGTTATTGCCATTTTATATATAAAAACCGGATTAAAATTTTATTTTTAACCCGGTTCAGTGTGGATATAATTTATAAATTCATGGAGAAATTATTAATTAACTGCTTATTACATTTACAAGTTAATCAACAATTCCAGGCTTAACAAATTCTTTTTAAGTTTTTTTTGAATCTTTATTAATCAATATAATTTGATCCTCTAATAACGCGGCCAGTTTTTCAGTAATCCCGGCAGCTTGCACGCTTGTTATTTCTTTTGAATTAAAAGAACGCTTGCAGTAAATAGAATTATCTTTGTAAACTAGTTCTATTTTAATTATTGCAGTCATGTTTATAAGATTCAATTAAGTTCTTAAGAACGTTCCGGCATGGATCCAAAGACAAATTAAGCCCGGTTCTGATTATAAATTCGGCAATTTCAGCTTTTCCGATACCCCATTTTACGCTAAGTTCCCCTAATAGCTCATGTATTTCATAGCTGAAATAATACGATCTAGATTCTCCCTTATTAGATTTATAAGTCATACTAATTTTAATTTTTGTATGTTATTAATAACATCATACAGCCGCCGTATATCAATTGGAATATGACTTAATTGTTTTTGTGTTTCCGGATCGTTAATTATTTCACCAGGTAAAACGCCGCGATCAAAAGCAGCCTTCATTATACGGCCCGTTTTTTCAATATCCGGTTTAAATCTTTGTTCAAAATCTTTTTCATTATCAACATCAAAAATTTGATCCGTTAAAGATTGCAATATTCCAACAAACATAAATTTTAAATCCTCAAAACGTTCTTCAATAGGTTTTTGCGGATTATTGTTTAAAGTTAAAATTTTACTCATTATTTTTCTCCATTTTATTAAATTTTATATCCGCTTTATCAACCATTTCAATTAATTCAATATAATCATTTTGGGCCTGTAATAATTTATTTTGTAAAGTTAAAACAGTATCTTGTAATTGTGAATATTGTTTTAAATAACTATTAAGAATATCAACGCTTTTATTATATAACATTATATATTCGTTTCTTAATAATCTGAAATGTAAAACAACAGAAATTAAAATCAATATAATTACAATTAAAATTATATCTAATAAACTAAACATTTAAGCCGCCTTCCTATTTTCCAAACTGTAAACAGCAACATCAACCCCATTTTTAACGCGTTTCCAGGTTGTTTTAATTTTAAAGCCGGCTTGTTTCAATTCCCAGATACGGGAAGGCAATTCAATTCCAAAACCCAGTCTTAAAGCCTTAAGCCTTGTTAAAGTATTGCCGGAATGTAAATACAGTAAAATTTTTTCCTTTTGTGTAATGTGTTTACTCATGGCAATTAATCAATTTATTTAAATTTTTATAATATTAGCAGTCGCCGTAGCGGTAGCCGTAGCCGGAGCCGTCGCCGTAGCCGGAGCCGTAGCAGTCGCCGTCGCCGTAGCAGTCGCCGTCGCCGTAGCCGGAGCCGGAGCAGTCGCCGTAGCAGTCGCCGTCGCCGTAGCCGTCGCCGTCGCCGGAGCCGTAGCCGGAGCCGGAGCCGGAGCCGTCGCCGGAGCCGTAGCCGGAGCCGTAGCTTATTCCACTCTTTGCCATATTGGAACCCCCTTTATTGATTTTTCTGCAATATCAGTTGTTAATAATATTTCAACTGCTTCAGTTAATAAAATTTCAGTAACTTCACATGGAAATTTACAGTTTTCCGGACTTACGGTTCCTTGCATAGCTAATTGAGATAGTGTAGCCGCCCCGTCCCAATACCAAATCCGGCGGGCATTGTTTAAAACAACCTCTTTGCCCTCTTTGCTTTTTAAATTACCGGCAAATACACCGGCCGTATTTGTTCTAACAATAACATAATCTCCATTATTCATTTTTTTATGTCCCTTCTTTTTTAATTTATTTAAAATGGTAAATTAGATTTTTCAGGTTCAATGCCTGTTTTCTCAAAATATTTATTATCAACCCCGGAAACCCACATTAAATTAGAAACTTTGTTATTTAAAATATTGCCGTCTATATGATGAACCCAGTTTTTAAATTTAGGCCGTTCAATAAACAATGCTGCAACTAATCTAGATACTGAAACAGTTTTAACCGTTCCTTTATGATGTAAATTTACTTTTAAATACCCGGAACTGGACGGATTAGCCGCCAAATATTTATCGGTTTTTTTGTTGTATATCCGGCCATAATTGCTAATTAAATAATTAGTGTTTTTATACGGCCGCCAGATCTCCGCGTTTTTGTTTGGCATTAATTTATAAATATTATATTATCAGTAACCAGACAAGATGAAACACTTACAGCATACCGGAAATTATATTTTTTTACTGAATAAGCCCGGTTCAATCTCATTTCTAAAGTTAAATAATTGTATTTTATTTCATTCATTATTTTAAAATGCTAATTGAGTTTTATTATATCCGTTGTATTTTCTATACAAATTTTCTGCATTTGTAACTATTTCTAAATTTGAAACATGATTATTGGTTTTATCTTTGTTTAAATGATCAACTTGTTCAGCAGTATTTAAATAATCATTTTTTATAAATAATTCAGCTACTAACCTATGAATATAAAAATATTTGCTTTTGAAGTTTATTCTCAAACAAACTTTTAAGTATTCCTTTTGCCCGTTTGTATAAGGTTTTAAAATTTTACCTCTTTTATTCATTACAATTCCGGTATTACTTATTTTATACCCGGAATTTCTAAATTCCTTAAATATTTTTTCAGCTTGCATTTAAAAAAGTTATAAATTTTATTTTATTTCTTATCTTACTTAAACAATCCAAAGCCAATTCAACATCTTTAAAACAAGATAATTTATCCTTGTTAATCAAATAAACTAAAGTATTTTCCAGGTTCTTTAATGTTTTTATGTTAGTATCTTTGAAATTATTATCAATAATTTTTTTAATATCTAACAATCTAAATTTTGCTTGTAAACTAGTCATATATCTAATATTTGATAATTTGCAATTGTAACGTGTTTATATTGGAACATATCAATTAGTCTTTGCTCCATATATTTAATATCATCTATTTTTGTAATCTCGTGTCCCATTTCAAGACAACAATTTCCACAGCCGTTTAAATTATTTCTTTTCCAGTAATAAAAAATAAAATACTTTACTTTGTTTTCCATTTACGCGGCCTTTTTAATTTCATTAACAGTTATAAAATTGTATTTCCATTGCAAAAAAGCAATCCTGACCATTTCTTTTACTTTTGTTTCTGTTTTTCCTGCAAAATCAAGATCCGATTTTATAAAATTATTATAAACGTCGTATGTTAAATAATTTAAATATTTTAATTGTTCAGAACTTAACAGATTTATTTCTTTATTAAAAAATGATATAAAAGCAGATTTGTTTTTAAATTCAGATAAGTGCGGCCCCTTGTACTTTGAATTATGAGATTGCTTAACATTTAATTTTAATTTTTCCAATTGTACCGGCAGCCCGGCAATAATTTTATTTATCAAATCAAAGTACAATTTTAATTTTTCCGGATCCGATAAATAACCTTTTCCCCAGTCATGACTTAAGCAGCTTGAAAGATAGCCCGGCCCTAATTCTTCTCCGTTGTTGCTATTCTCTTTTAATTCCTGTGCATGAATAAAATAGTTTACATTCCGTTCAATTCTATCAATGCTATATTTTGTATGATGTATTAAGGTATCTTTATCAAGTCCGGTTTTTAAAAGAATAGCTAATTTCTCATTAAATTCTTTTGTATCTTTTCTATTCGGTTTGTTAATATTAGCATTTAATATTAAATCTTTACGGGGTTGAGAATATACAAAATGGTAAATTTTATGGTTGCTTTTTTCCTTCCTGGAAAAAAAATTAATTTTTTCTCCTAAAGAAGTATGTTCATCAATCCATTTATTTATATATGGAATTTTTTTTTCAAGATTAGTTATTTTGCGGGCAATAGTTCCGTAAGGTATTCCGGTTAGTTTTGAAATATCGTTTAATTCAATATCCAGGCCGGCCGGAAAAGAAATTGTTAAACAGGATAAAACCATAAATTCGATAAGAATTATTTTTTCATCACTATCTAATAAGTTGTTTGGTAAAGACAAAAAAGAACTGTAAACAATAGTGTGAAATAGTTGTTTTTTTAGTAGTATATCACCAATAATCTTATTTTGCATGGCTTGAAAATAAAATGTTAGTTACGACAATAATAATTCTTTCAAAGGCGGGATAAAAGGAACTAAGTTGCTAATTATACAGTTTATATATTATTTCTCTTTTTATCCACAATTTGTTAAAACAACTTATTTTGGGCTGTTTTGGAATTGAAGCTTCTCTTTATTCTCGGTATATTTGTTAATATTCAAGATTTCTATTATTAAATTTATATATAATTTCTATGGACAAAATTAATGTATTAATTATGGGTGCTGCAGGACGTGATTTTCATAACTTTAATGTGTTCTACCGCGGCAATCCGATGTATAATGTTATAGCATTTACAGCAACTCAAATTCCAAATATCGATGGACGCAAGTATCCTGCTGCTCTCAGCGGTGACTTATATCCTGATGGAATTCCGATTTGCCCCGAATCAGAGCTGATTGATATGATAAAAAAATACGATGTAAAAGAAGTGGTGTTTGCATATTCAGATGTGTCATTTAATTATATCATGACCAAAGCTGCCGGAGTTAACGCAGCCGGAGCTTCATTCAGAATGCTTGGTGCAAAAGAAACTATGATAAAATCATCCAAGCCGGTAATTTCTGTTGTTGCAATCCGCACCGGAGCAGGCAAGAGCCAGACATCAAGGAAAGTTGTACAGGTTCTCAGTTCTATGGGTAAAAAGACCGTTGCTATAAGACATCCAATGCCTTATGGTGACCTTGTTAAACAAAAAGTACAGCGTTTTGCAGAGATTGCCGACCTGAAAAAACATGAATGCACGATTGAAGAAATGGAAGAATACGAGCCGCATGTAGCTGCCGGAAATGTTATTTATGCCGGTGTTGATTATGAAGCAATCGTTAGAGAAGCTGAGAAAGAGGCTGATATTATTTTATGGGATGGCGGAAACAATGATATGTCTTTTTACGATGCAGATCTTACAATTACCGTAGTTGACCCCCACAGACCGGGCCATGAGCTTTGTTATTATCCCGGATTAACTAATGTAATATTAGCCGATGTTATAGTAATAAATAAAGTTGATTCAGCATCACCTGAAAACGTTGCTGCAGTTAAAGAAAATGTCAGAAGGTATAATCCAACCGCAAAAATAATTGAAGCTGCCTCCCCTATTTCACTCGATTCACCCGACGGAGCAAAGCTTATATTAAATAAAAAAGTACTTGTTATAGAAGACGGTCCGACACTCACACACGGTGAAATGAAGTACGGTGCAGGTATTATTGCCGCACAGAAATATGGTGCCGGAGAAATAGTTGACCCGCGTCAGTATGCAGTTAAAAGTATTGAAGCTACATATAAAAAATACCCGGGTATAGGAACATTGCTTCCGGCTATGGGTTATGGTGACCAGCAGATAAAAGACCTTGAAGAAACTATTAACAAAGTGCCGTGTGATGCTGTGATTATTGCAACTCCGATTGACCTTAGAAGATTAGTTAACATAGATAAACCAACTGTAAGAGTTAATTATGAGTTAAAGGAAATTGGTGAACCGAATCTTACCGGTATCATAAGTGAATTTATAAGTAAGATAAAATAACAATCACCGGATGAATCATACAAAGGAACTTCTTGTTATTGCACTTGGAGGTAATGCTCTGAGCGATTCCAAAAGCAAAGGCAGTATTGAAGATCACCTGAAAAGTATTGACGATACATGTAAACGGCTGCTTCCGCTGTTTGAAATGGATTACGATATAGTTATAACGCACGGAAACGGGCCGCAGGTTGGAAATATTCTGATACAGAATGAAGAAACAGCATCCAAAGTGCCTCCTATGCCTTTAGATGTGTGTGTGGCCGAATCACAAGGCGAAATTGGATATTTACTGCAGCAATCGCTCCGTAACAACCTACGCAGAAATAAGATTAAAAAAGACGTTGTAACTATAGTTACTCAATCGGTTGTAGATAAAAAGGACCCGGCTTTTGAAAAACCAACAAAGCCGGTTGGTCCTTATTATAATACCGAACAGGCACAAAAGCTTATCCGAGAGAAAAAATGGACTATGCATGAAGACCCCGCAGGCAAAGGATTCAGGCGTGTTGTACCCTCCCCTAAACCTATTAGCATTGTTGAAACCAGGATTGTACATCAATTGCTTTTCCTGAACCAGATTCCAATCACTGTTGGCGGCGGAGGAATACCCGTTATTATCAACAGTAATGGCGAATACGAAGGCGTTGAAGCTGTCATTGATAAAGACTTTGCATCTGCACAGCTTGCTATTGACCTGAAAGCCGATAAGTTCATTATTTTAACTAATGTTGAGTACTGCTATTTAAACTTTAAAAAGCCATCTCAATCAGTGTTAAGAGAAATGAACCTGGATGAAGCTCACACATACATGGAACAGGGGCAATTTTCTGCCGGAAGTATGGGTCCTAAAGTACAGGCAGCAATTGAGTATCTTACCAACGACGGGAAACAAGCTTACATTACAAATATTGAAAACATACTGGGAGCTATTGATAGAGAAACAGGAACATTTATACATCATTAAATAAAAATAAAGTATTATAATCAGCATGAAGAAACTTAAAGCAAAAGATTTAATTTCATTGAACTTACTAACGATAGATGAAATTAATTTGATAATAGAAGAATCAGATAAAATGAAGAACGGCCCGAGGAACACAAATTTTCTTCAGGGCAAAACACTGGCAATGATATTCGAGAAATCATCAACAAGGACACGTGTATCATTTGAGACGGGTATTTACCAGCTTGGCGGAATGGGAATGTTTTTCTCATCCAAAGACCTGCAAATTGGACGCGGTGAAACAATACACGATACCGCTAAAGTACTTTCGAGGTATGTGGATGGAATCATGGCAAGAACATTTGCTTACCAGACAGTTCTTGACCTTGCGAAATATTCAAGCGTACCTGTTATTAACGGATTAACAGATTACGACCATCCGTGCCAGATACTTGCCGACCTGTTTACAATTTACGAGAAACGCGGCGTATTAAAAGGCTTAACTTTAGCATACATAGGCGACGGAAATAATGTTTTACATTCATTGATACAGGGCTGCGTAAAAGTAGGAATGAATATTACTTATGCCTCCCCTTCCGGATATACACCGTTAGAATCTGTTGTAACAGAATCACTGGAAGTTGCTAAACAAACAGGAAGTAAAATATTCGCAACTCAGGACCCGGTTGAAGCAGTGAAGAATGCAGACGTTATTTATACTGATGTGTGGATTAGCATGGGTCAGGAAGACGATAAGGCGAAAAGATTAGCTGACTTAAAAGCATACCAGTTAAATTCAGAGCTATTAAGCCATGCTTCAAAAGAAGTGCTTGTAATGCACTGTTTACCTGCCCACAGAGGCGAAGAAATAACTGATGAAGTGATAGACGGACCGAATTCGATAGTATTTGATGAAGCTGAGAACCGTTTGCACACACAAAAAGCGATAATGAAATTATTAATGTCATAATATGGGGAAATCTCACCTCCATGTTATATACAATAAGTGTATGCCACAACCCTCCTTACCAAATTTCTATTTGGTAAGGTTTTGACTGGAAATTGTAGATTCATCTATGGGCTTTCACTAATAGAATTTTGGGAAAGAGAGATTGGAGATAGATACAACACAACCCTCCTTACCAAATTTCTATTTGGTAAGGTTCATTAGCTAGATAACCAAAATCCATGCGTAGTACATATAAGATTCTAGATAAGGATGGTTTATATTTTGTTACTTCGTCAATAGTAAATTGGATACCAATATTTAACAATGAGAAATATTTAAATATTCTTTTTGAAAGTATAAAGTTCTCGCAAATAGTAAAGGGTCTTAATGTTTTTGCTTATGTTTTCCTTTTTGATCATTTCCACATGATTGTTACTGCTAGCGATGTTAAAAGTATAATGCAGGCAATAAAAGGTTTCACAGCAAGAGAAATTATTAAAGAATTGAAAAAATCTTGTGAAGATGGTATTCTTAAGTCTCTTCAAATGAATAAGAAAAACCACAAGGTTAAAAGTGACTATCAAGTGTGGCAGGAAAGTTATCATCCGGAAATAATCACTTCAGATTATATGTTTAAGCAGAAAGTTGATTATATACATTTCAACCCTGTTAAACATGGATATGTTAAAGAGCCGGAAGATTGGAAATATAGTTCATATGGATATTATTATTGTGATAAGGAAAGTATAATTGATATAGCTGAGATGGAATGGTAGATTGAAGATCCAATATGGGCTTTCCCAAATAGAAATTTGGGAAAGAGGTGTTTGGGAATGAAATTAAACACAAAGTATAATACAAATTTTAAATAAAATTATATTCAATGCCTGTAAAAAAAGAAGATTCACTGAAAAAACTTAACTGGGACGAGTTTTACAAAGTCCCGCTTAACAAAAAACTTAATTATTTTGATGAAGATAATCACCTGTTCGATTGTTTATTCTCACAGCAATTCGACAGGAAGATACTTGATCATTTATTTAAATTAGCAACAAAGATAAGAACCATTGCAAAGGAAAAAGAAGGTATTGACTGGCTGCAGACGCTTCTTTCACATAAAAGAGCGATTCTTTATTTCATTCAGCCATCCACAAGGACTTTCCTTTCATTCCAGAGTGCTTGTTATATATTAGGAATGAAAGTTAGCGAGATACGTTCAACTTCTACATCATCCGAATTAAAAGGTGAATCTCCTGAAGATACAGTAAGAACATTCAGCTCATACACAGACCTTATCATCATGCGTCATTTCGAAGAGGGCTTTGCCGAGAAGACTGCATGGCTTCTGAACAAAACAAACAGGCCTATACCCGTAATTAACGGCGGTTCAGGTAAAGACCAGCATCCAACACAGGCGTTACTTGACCTGTACACGCTAAACTGGGCATTTAATGATAAGGGCGGTATAGATAATAAAACAATTGCCATGGTTGGTGACCTGAAACGCGGAAGAACGGTCAGGTCGTTAACTTATTTGCTGAAGAATTATAAAAATGTGAAGTTTATTTATGTCTCACCGGATTATCTTAAAATTGGCGATGATATAAAGAAATTTTTGATTAAGCATAAAATGGAATTTATCGAAACCGATAATATGAACAAGGCAATTAAGAATGTAGATGCAATTTATATGACAAGAATACAGGATGAATACGATATCAACGGTGAATCAAAGGATATTGATTACAGCAAATTCCATATTACAAAAGAGCATTTAAAGATGATAAAGAAGACTGCAATAATAATGCATCCACTCCCCCGCCGCCAGGAAATTGACCCGGCAGTTGATGATGACCCAAGAGCTATGTACTGGCGTCAGGAACGCAACGGAATGTGGATTAGAACAGCTTTGATTGCTCATATATTCGGATTGGATAAGGTGATATCAGCAAAATAGTCTGAACCGGGATTAAACGGATTAAAAGATTTGTTGGATTAAGAGTCTGTCAAAAAATGACAGACTCTTTTCAATTTTACTATCTATTATTTTAAAAGTATCATTTTCTTCACATCTGTAAAGGATTCTGTTTCGAATTTATAGAAATAAACCCCTGATGCAAAGTTTGAGGCATCCCATATCACTTCATATTCACCCGCTTTTTGATGTGTATTTACGAGTTCTGTAATTTCTTCGCCAAGCATATCGATAATTATTAATTTCACATTTGTTGCTTTCGTCAAATCATATTGTATTGTTGTTGAGGGATTAAAGGGATTTGGAAAGTTCTGCTTTAATTCGAAGTTTGAAGGAATTCTTTCATTAACTGGTTCAATTCCAACCAGAGTTGGATTTATATATTTTCCGCCGGTATTAAGATAATTTGTGCTTGAACCTCCCCATATAATCATTGTACTTCCGGTCCATACTGCCGAGTGATGTGATCTGGGTACAGGAGCGCCTGTTGTTGTTGTCGAATCCCAACTATCATTAGCCTGGTTATATATTCCGCCTGAATAAAATAAATTACTGCTTCCTGAACCATTTGAACCGCCCCAAATAACCATCTTACTGCCTGTCCATATTGCAGTATGATATGATCTTCCTGCAGGGACATTATTATCCGATGTTGTTGTCCAAACATTTGCGACCGGATCATATCTTCCTCCAGTGAATAAATAACCACTACCGGGATTATGTCCACCCCAGATTATCATTTTACTCCCTGTCCAAACCGCGGTGTGCATGTTACGTTCTGCAGGACAGTTTGATAATGAAGTTGATGTCCATGTATCTGTTGAAGGATCATAGACACCTCCTGTTTTTAAATAATATGAACCTACTGTACTGTCTCCACCCCAAATAATCATTTTGCTTCCTACCCAGACAGCAGAGTGATGTTTACGAGGAGATGGGGCATTAGTTGTTGACATTGTTGTCCATGTGTTTGAGATGGGGTCATACATTCCTCCTGTATTTGTAGTACCGTTGTTTGTTTGACCTCCCCAAATTATCATTTTACTCCCTGTCCATACAGCTGTATGCATTTCACGAGCCGATGGTGCATTAGCTGTATCAATTATATTCCAATTGTTCGTTACAGGGTCATACGACTTACCTGTTCTCAAATTGCTGGGACCTCTTCCTCCCCAGATTAACATTCTGCTTCCTGTCCATACGGCTGTATGGAAATATCTTCCGTTTGGACCATTAATTGAATCCGTTACAGCCCAGGTATTAGAAATAGGGTCATATACTCCACCTGTTTTTAAATATCCATAATTATTATTACCTCCCCATATAATCATTTTGCTGCCTGTCCATACTACAGTTTGAAAAGATCTTCCTGAAGGAGCATAGTTGACACTAGTTGGAATCCAGGATTCCTGTGCCAGGATTTTTAAATGCATTACAAGAGAACTAAGAATTATACATGAAAATAAAATTGAATTTTTCATTGTTGTACTAAATTATATTTTTAATTTATTAGCAACATGGATACAAATTTATTTTTTTAATACTTGCCTTAGAATTATTTATATAATTTGAAACTAAAGACAGAAAATCTCCTGCAGGATGTTGTAAATTCAAAAGTTTAATAGGAATGTTCTAAGTTAATATATTATACTAAAAAATGCAATTTATTACTGTTTATTGTTCTTGAAAAGCACAAATGCCTCTTTTCAGAGGCATTTGTATGAGTAAACCTAAATATTTATTTACAGCTTAGAACGGCAGGTCGTCATCTTTAACGGTTGCAGCACCGGTATCCTGAACAGAAGTACCCGGTTGTTGAGTGTGTCCGCCATTGCCCATATCAGTTTGTCCTTTTGAATCAAGCATTATCATATCATTCATTACAATTTCTGTTCTGTAATGTTTCTTCTTATTTTCATCTTCCCATGATTCGGTTTTTAAGCTGCCTTCACAATAGACCTTGCTGCCTTTTTTCAGATACTCTGCACAAATCTCTGCAAGCTTACGCCAGACAACAATATTATGCCATTCGGTTTTTTCCTGGTTATTGCCGTCCTGGTCTTTCCATGACATACTGGTTGCCATAGAGAATTTTGTTACTGCAATACCGCTCTGCGTGTATTTCAGCTCGGGGTCCTGACCAAGCCGCCCGATAAGCGTTACTTTGTTTAAATCTTTTGCCATTTTGTTTTTATTGAATTATATATTTATGAATTTTTATATTACTTAAAATTAATACATTATTTTTATTTAATACAGCCAAATCTTTAATTACTCCTAAATTATTTCCGTCGTATTTATGATAAGCGGTGTATTTATTCAGTTTTAAATCATATACGGCAATGGAACTGCTTTTTAAAATGTACAGATTATCAGAATTATATGTAATTGAAATAACGGTATCTTTATCCGGATTTTTTAACCGTCTTACATACGTTCCATAATTATCAAAATTAATGATATCGCTGTTATCCTTATCCAATATCCAAACATCAAGATTGCTCCCCCGTACAATTTTTGACGGTGAACCCAGCCTCTCAAGCCCTATATTTGAATTAGCAAAAAGGTTGGAAACTTCTTCCAGTGCTTTTAGCTTTGCGGCTTTATAATTTGCTGCATCAGCTATAATAAAAACCTCTGATGTATTTAAAAAAGCAATTCCGTTAGGATAATAGATTTTACCTGAGTTTTCTGCAGTTAAGTTATAGGAATTTAAGCTAAATGTTCCAACCAGATTAAGGTTAATATCGTACCTTTGAATACGGTTGTTCTGGTAGTCACAGACAAATACATCAAGTCCATTTGAGGCATCAATTGCTACCGGCTGGTCGAGTGAATTCAGGTTAAAGCCGGTACCTCCAAAGGTGCCAAGAAGCTTACCTGTAAGTGAATACTTATATATTTTGTTTAGTTGGATATCTGTGATAAATATTAAATCTTCTCTTGATGAAGAAATGGCTGCTGCATTTTTGAAATCGCCAATAGACTCTTTATAGACCAATGAATCGGTTTGAAAAGTAAAAAATGTGGATAAAAGATATAAAAAACCTAAAACCAAGTTAATTATTAATTATTTATGTAAGTTTAAACAAATTTCTTAAACTTTCAATGAAATTTGTATTTATTATAAAAACAAAAGTTTAGAATTAGACATAAATAAGGGACGAATGATTCACCTGTCAAACGCCCCTCATTAGTTATATATAAAATTACCTTATTATTATTCTTCCATTCTTCTTTTATTCCTCAAATAATCAACAAAAATATGTTCTCCAAGGTCATTTAAGCTTGAATAGTAAGCTTTGCCGTTGTTTGCCTTAGTGAAATCCTGTACAAACCTGACAAGATATGAGTCATCAGCAATCATAAAGGTAGTAATCTTTATTTTTTCACGCCTGCATGCAACAGCTTCATCCAGAGTTTTATTGACTATTTTAGGGTCCAATCCAAATGAATTCTTATAAATACGCCTTGAATTTTTATCTTCATAAATAGCAGAAGGTTTTCCATCGGTAATCATGAATATTTGCTTATTAGAGCTCTTTCTGCGGCTTAAAATATGCCTGGCAAGCTCAAGCCCTGCTTTCGTATTGGTATGGAAAGGTCCTACAGTGATAAACGGGAGTTCTGAAACCGAAACTTCTTTGGCTTCATCACCAAACAATACTATATTTAAAGAATCCTTCCTGAATTTCGATAAAATTAACTCAGATAATGCCAGTGCAACCTGTTTAGCCGGAGTTATTCTGTCTTCACCATATAATATCATGCTGTGGCTTATATCAAGCAGAAGAACCGTTGCACAAGTAGTCATATGTTCCGTTTCATAGACCTCTATATCATCTTCATTGAGCTTAAAATCATCTATCCCTTCCCTTTTAAAGGCATTTGATAATGTTTGAGTGGGGTCTATATTAGTTGCCTGGTCTCCGAACTTATACTTTTTAGTATAGTTGTCGCGGTCAACACCGGTACCTGTAAGAGGTGTTTCGTGCAGTCCATCTGCAGATTTTTTAAGGTTAGAAAATATCTCTTTGAAAGAATCTTTCCTAACTCTTACTGCACCTTTTGATTTAAGGATATACATATCCTTAGCTTCTTCGATATATCCTTTATCTTTCAGCATTTCAACAAAATCGCCAAAAGAAAGGTTTTTGTCGAAGAATTCATACTTCTCATCGAGCTGCTGCATCCACTCAAGAGCTTCATTAACATCGCCGTTGGTCTGAATAAGTATATAGCTGAACAATGAAGTCAGCTTTTCAAGGCGTTGTTCATCCGTTAACGATTGCTCGTTCCATTTCGAATAAATTAATTTCATAATCCGGTCTTTTTATTAGAATATGGCTCTAATGTACCGGAGTAATAGGTCGGGATATATACCAAATAAGAATAAGCCGATAGTTGAAATAACGGCAGCCGTGAAGGCAAATTCTGATTTTGATTTTTGTATCGTTCCTGTAACCGGTTCATAAAACCACATAAATAAAATTACTTTAATATAGTAGTAAACCCCAATTAAGCTCAGTAAAATTCCAACAATAGCCACCCAAATGAAGTTATTTTGGATTACAGAAAGAAAAATATAATATTTTCCCCAAAAACCGGCAAAAGGCGGGATTCCGGCGAGTGAAAATAAAAATATTGATAAAATACTCGCAAGCCCGGGATTTGTTTTTCCAAGACCTTTATAGCTTTCTAAAGTATTAGATAAACTCCTGTCTTCCATAGTATCAGCTTGAGCTTCAACTATTCCGATAACAATAAATGCACCAAGCTGCATCAGAACATATGATACAAGGTAAAATACAACTGCATGAGTAGATGATGGTGTTACAAGTATAAATCCGATTAAAATATAACCTGCATGTGCAATGCTTGAATAAGCCAGCAGACGCTTAATATTAGTTTGAAGTAAAGCAACAACATTGCCGTAAAGCATTGTTAAAATAGCAAGAATTGCTATTAACATTGAAAATTTTTCAAGTCCAAATGTAGTAAAGAAAACGAGTAATGCACCAAATGCCGCTGTTTTCCCTACAGATGACATCATTCCAGTAACAACTGTTGGAGCACCCTGGTACACATCAGGTATCCACATTTGCAAAGGAAATGAACCTGTTTTGAATATAAATGCGATTAAGATAAGAACAATACCAAGAAAATATGTTGGCTCTGTCTGGTTTTTAAAATTCGTAAAGAAAGAATAACTGGTAGAACCGGTATAGCCGTATATTAAAGCAATACCCATAAGCAAGAATCCTGTGAAGAAAGCTCCCAGCAGAAAATATTTTAAGGCACTTTCGTTAGATTCAAGACGTTTCCTCATAAATCCTGCGAGTACATAAAATGAAATTGACATAATTTCAAGTCCCACAAAAACTATAATAAGGTCATAAGCCATTACCATCAGCATCATTCCAAGAGTCGCAATAAACAGTAACGAATAATATTCGCCGTAATTTATCCCCTCTTTTTCTAGATATTCTTTAGAAGACAGTACTGTGATGAGAATACCAAGAAGCATAGTGATATTCACAACTACACTAAAGGTACTTAACCGTAAGAACGAGCTAAAGAATAATGAATTTACGGTTAATTGCGGGAAAGAATAGTTTATAGCAACTATCAGTGAAACTATTGAAAGGTAAAATATAATTTTTTCGCCTATCTTTTTTTTACCGTGAGGAAAAATTGCTTCTATAATTAAAATTAAAAGTGATGTTGCAGCTATAATCAGAAGTGGGATATTATTAATAAAATCGGCTTTGTTTATCAATTTACCTTATTAATTATTTATAAATTCTTTTTAAACCAGTTTAATACCAGTGTGTAAATTTCAGGATATTGCTCAATCAAATACATTCCGTGTTTATCAGTGTCATACACTTTAAGTTCCATAGGGTCAAAAATATAATCTTTAATCATTTCTTTTGCATCCTGTTCATGCTGCCCGTCTTTGCTTCCGCATATAAAAAAAACAGAAGGTACCCTGGGGAATAATGAAGCCATTTTTCTTGGGTCAATACCTAAAAATGCTTCAAATCCTTCTTTACTGTTCGAAATTGTTATTGTAGTCTTTGTATAGCGCATATGCCCTGCATAACAAGCCAAATTGCCTCCTATTGAAGTACCCATTGCACCAATTCTCGCCGAATCTATACTGCTTTTTTGACTCCTGGCCCATGCAATTACAGCATCAACATCTTTTGGAGCTTGCTCCGGATCAGTTAATAATTTAACAGGGTCATAATCTACTTTCGATGATTTACCGTGTCCGCGTATATCGTATGCAAGAACTTTATATCCGTTATTTACCAGTGTATCTATAAAACTCTGTGCCCATTGTTCCTTTGTCTGCTTAAACTGATGAATTAAAATTACAAGCGGCTGAACATTGTTCTTCTTATCCTGAGCATAAAAATAATTCGCTGATATCTGTTTCCCGTCAGCAGCATTTATCGTAATTTCATCTTTTTGAACTAAAGAAGATTTTTCTTTCTTCTCAACATTATTCTGCACATTTTGCTTTTGGCTGCTATTTGAGGAACAGGCACATAATAATAAACAACAAACGAGAATTAAAAATAAATTTATATTTTTCATTTGTTTTTATTGATTTTACAAAAGTAAGAAAATTATATTATAAAGAAAACACAAATAAGAGTTGGGAGTTTATGGAGTTAGGAGTTGAAGAATGAGGGTTATTCAGCAGATGATGAAAAATTGTCTAAATCATTAATTACACTGATAATGGTAAGGTATGTAAAGTTGTATATATTTTCTTTTATTTCTTGAAATTGCCTAAAAAAAATTATAATGTTAAATGTATTAGAACTAATAATTAAAATATATGATTTTATAGAAAATAGTAAAAATAGAGATATTTAATACTCACCTGCTTAAATTTTTTCCTTCCTGAAAAATATCTCTTTAGAGGAGATAAATATGAAAATTTTATACAATATTGCATTTATTATAATAATTTCAATAACTGCTTATTCACAACAAACCTCATGGTTTTGGCAAAATCCATTGCCTCAGGGAAATGTACTAAACTCTGTAAGTATGCCAACATTAAATGATATTTACATTGCTGGTCAGAGTGCAACGATATTAATATCACACGATGCTGGCGTTAGCTGGATTGTAAAAAACTACATTAATGGTATTGACAGTGTTGGTTTTTATAAAATAAAATTTATTAATAACACAACAGGCTATGTATGCGGAGATTTTGGTTATATTATGAAAACAACCAGTGCAGGGGAAACATGGGTTAAATTGACATCAAATACGATACTTCATTTAAATAATATTTCAATTTTAAATGACTCTGTTATATTCATTGGCGGTACTAATGTTGTGTTAAAAACTACAAACAGCGGACAAAGCTGGAATAATGTTTACACTAATATAAACGGTTGTACACTTGCCTATATTAATTCAATTCAGTTTATTAATGAAACAACAGGATTTTTAGCAGGAACTTGTACATCAAGTCCGGGGTATCCAAGCAATAGCGTCGTGTTGAAAACGACAAATAGTGGAAATAACTGGAATGCCATACTTGGATACTATAATTCAATTTATCCATATTTCTTGAATGATCAAACTGGATATGCGAGTGTAAAAATTGGTTTGGGACCTTATGTTAAATTCGCAAGAACAACAAATAGCGGAACTAACTGGCAATTAGATTCAATGTTTTATCATGGTGATATTTATTTTAAAGATGTGAATACGGGTTGGTTAAATGCAAATGGAATTTATAAAACTACCAATGCAGGATATTCTTGGAACACAATCTGGAATGGATTTTTCGGCCCTTCGTGCGGTAATCTTCCCGCCATGGATGTTTATAATGAAAACAATATAATTGATACAAAATGCATTAATATTATTAAAACTTCAAACAGTGGGACTAACTGGTATAATCTCAGCAAAGCAGATGCCTTAAGCGGCGGGCGTGTACAATTTACAGATGCTTTCACAGGCTGGACAACTGATGGAACTGCAATTTCACGTTCTACAGATGGCGGTACTACATGGATAGTTCAAAATATCTCAGGGGCAGGAGGTGTTAATGGTTTATGGTTTCTTAATAATAACACGGGATTTATAAGCTGTGATATTAATGGTTATCCGAATCATAGAATATTGAAAACTACAAATTCCGGTGTTAACTGGACAGAAATATTAAATATTGTGGGGAAAATATTTTTCTGTAATTCAAGTATAGGATTTATTCAACAACAAGTATCTGTTTACAAATCAGTGCTCTGGAAAACAACGGATGCCGGTAATAATTGGGCAGCAATATATAATGATACTTCATTTTATGGATTTAAGGATACAAGATTTATAAATTCTTCAACCGGTTATGCTATTTCTGCTTTAACTACAGCATATTATACTCGTTTTATTAGTAAAACTACAGATGGCGGTTACACCTGGTTCAATCAATCTCCAAATCCACAAGGATATTATTTTACAAATGCATACTTTCCGGATGAAAATACGGGATATACAAATTGCTTACCGATTGGAAATATAGGACGTCCAAAGTTATTTAAAACTACAAATGGCGGTGTTAGCTGGATTGAGCAGAATGCACGTTCTTTATGGCAGGTTACAACAATGTATTTCAGGGATGCTAATACAGGTTATATAAGCGCTACTCCTTATTTGATGTATACTTCAAATGGAGGTTTAAACTGGAACGCTTCAATACCCGGAACAATGAGTAACATTAATGATATCTGTTTTATTAATGAATATACAGGTTGGCTTAGTGGAAACGGGAATGTTATAATGAAAACTACAAACGGTGGCGGTATCATGGTAAATACTCAATCTACAAGCAATGAAGTACCAACAGATTTCATGCTCCATCAAAACTATCCCAATCCCTTCAATCCATCAACGAAGATAAAGTTTGATATTCCGGAAACCCCCCTTAGTCCCCCCTTTGGTAAAGGGGGGATAGTGTCCCTGAAAATCTTTGATATACTTGGCAGGGAAGTTGCGATTCTCATAAATGATAAGCTCACTCCAGGCACACATGAAGTCGATTGGAATGCAGATAGTTTTGCTAGCGGAGTGTATTTCTATTCTTTATTTGCAGATGGTGTTGTAATCAATACGAAGAAGCTGGTTTTGATGAAATAATATAACACTATTAATTGTAAATCCTCTTAATTATTCATCTTTGATGAATATGCCAGGTCATTTGTTGGAATGCTAAGATAATATTTATTTAACAGGATATTTCAATAACGCTTGATTCATTTGTACCAACAAGATCGACCTGACATTGCACCTAAAGAGGAGAATTTGATTAATCTGACTAATCTGATGAATCTGATGAATTATTAAATATTATACTCACTTCCCTTTTCCGGGATTTCTATATTATTGAACCCATCGCTTTTAAGCATTGATTGAAGTGCCTGCTGCTGGTCATAATCGCCGTGAACTAAAAATATGCTCTCTAGTTTTTTCTTATCGAATTTAGCAAAATATTGCTGTAATTCATTCCTGTCTGCATGTGCAGAAAATGAATTTAATACAACTACTTTAGCCATTACATGGTGTTCATCACCAAATATTTTTACTAATGGATTTAGTACATCACGGGATTCTATGAGTCTTCTCCCAAGAGTTTCAGGCGCCATAAATCCTATTATAAGAATTGTCGATGCCGGGTCTTCAATATTATTTGCTAGGTGATGAAGAATTCTTCCTGCTTCTGCCATACCAGATGCTGAAATTATCATGCACGGACCTTTAAAGTTGTTCAATGCTTTCGATTCTTCAACATCTTTTATATATGTCAGGTTTGAAAAACCAAATATATCGACACCTTTTGAAATTAATTCTGATGTTTCTTTATCAAAACATTCGTGATGTAATTTAAATACGTCAGATACATTTACAGATAACGGACTATCAACAAAAATCGGGAAACGCGGCAAAGCTCCGCTATTAAATAATTTGGATAATGAATAAACAACTTCCTGGGTTCTGCCGACGCTGAATGCAGGCACAATTATTTTCCCGCCTCTTTGTAAAGCTTCTTTGATAGTAATTTCAAGCTGCGTATCCATTTCGGTAGCTTTATCATGCACCCTTCCGCCATAGGTTGATTCGGATATTATATAATTTACATCACCAATAAATTCAGGGTCTTTTAAGATTGGTAAATGTGCCCTGCCAATATCACCTGAGAATGCAAATTTATATGTTTTACCATTCTCAACTATGCTTAGCAAAACCTGTGCAGAGCCAAGGATGTGTCCTGCATCAAAAAAGGTAACTGCAACACTTTGATTTGTATTATCAATAAAAAACTGCTGGTCATAAGATACTGCCTTAAATTTTTTCATCGTATCTCTGACATTATCAAGTGTATATAACGGCTTGAAAAGCGGTTCATGTTTTTTAGCTCTTTTCTTATTAACGTATTCCGTATCTTTTTCCTGGATATGAGCACTATCCTGAAGCATAATTGCACACAAATCACGCGTAGCAGTTGTTGAATAAATATTCCCTTTAAATTCTTTAGCAATTAATGTAGGTAAATTGCCTGAATGGTCTATGTGAGCATGAGAAAGAACTACAGCATGAATTTCAGCAGGGTCAAATAAAAATGATTTATTTATTTGATATGCCTCTTCCCTCTTTCCCTGGTATAATCCGCAATCGAGAAGTATTTTCCTGTCATTAATTTCAAGTAAATGCTGAGATCCTGTTACTGTTCTTGCCGCTCCGCAAAATTTTATTTTCATGTATTATATATTTGATTATTAATCAATTTAACTCCTTCAAAAGCAAAATTAAATGGAAAAGGTTCTCTTGAATTGCGAATTTCGGATTGTCAATTTCGAATTTAAAAGCAAATTGTATAATTGCAGATTAGAGATTGCAGATTAGTCCAGACCCTCTTTCCCGAAGGGATCTAAGGAAAATTTGGAAAAGAGGGATTTGGATACTTAACAAACTTAAAGAACTTAACAAACTTAAAGAACTTAACAAACTTAAAGAACTTAACAAACTTAAAGAACTCTAAAACCTCATCTTCTTAGCAAAATCATTTATAAAATCAAATCCGAACAGCATTGTGAAATAAAATCTCCATTCCTTACCATAAGTAACTACTTTCTCTTCCCCTGTTGTTGAAGGGAATAATTTGCTGAATTGGTCAACACCATATGCTGCATTAAATGCAAAGCTGGTAGGATATACATAATATGAATATGTCTGCAGTCTTAACTCAGCTCCGAAATCTTTTTTAAATTCTTTTAGCTTGGTTGCATCACCATTCCATGCATTACCGATATCACCGTAAACTGAAAGGTACATTTTATCGAAATAAAATTGGAGGAAGTTAAAATCAAGTCCTGTTGCAAGCGGAAATCTATACGTTAAATTAGCAGTTGCATATTTATTCCCTCCGAGAGCATAGAATGGATACCCTTTCATACCCGGGAAACCGGTTGCATAGAAATCGAAGAAATTATCCTGCTGAGGTCCGAATATAGTACCACCTTTTAAAGTAAGCCCTATTGAATGAGTATTAAATAAAGGTAAAGTTTCCGACCACAAACCTTCAAGACGTGAAAACTTTGCATGGGCAAATGTTTCAACGGCATTTCCCTCATCATTTATTTCTAAATGCGGATTAAGATAATTGAACTCATAATCATATTTAAACTTAACATAACGCCCAACAGGATTAATATCATCGTTCTTATCGAATCTCATATTATTATACGAGTACGTCAACGAAATGTCTCTTCCATTAAAATAATTTGTTGATGATGCAGGTATCTGCCCAATCCGCGGGATTATAAACTCCCCAAGTTTGGAAGAATAACGGGATATTGTAAATCCTGCTTTCATTGTATGATTTGAGTTAATTATCTTGAATGCCATATCAAAATCAAACTCAAGCAGGTCATAGGTTATATCAACTGGTATTGTGTCAAGTCCGGCAACAAGGTCAGCATTAGTTTTTCTTGTTATGTTATATCCCGATAAAGTAAAATGCGGTGCAAAACCTAACGTTTTCAGGAAAAAATCTTTAAAGAATGGTACACCGTTATTATATTCAAACTGCAGGAACAGGTCACGTTCAAATTTTCTGTTCATTGAAGCCCCGCCGAAAATTCCCATTCTTCCAAGTACATCCTGTGAATAAAAATATAATCCCGGTTTTATCAGGTCAGCAAAATTGTTATCTTTAGTATAATTATCAAATCTTAATACAGGAATAAAGAACAAAGGTGTTGCAACATTATTATATGGTGCTTTGGATTTTATAAAAGGGTCTTTATCATTGAACTTTTTCAATTCTTCCCAGGCAAATTTATTCTTTGCTGATGATGAATTGGAATCATTTTCCAAGGCATATTTCTCTATTACAAGATTGGGTCTTTCGTAATTTGCATTGAGAGCGGCAATTGAGCTGTCAAGCACTGAAGGTGATTTCAGTAAATTAATTTTATAACCGGTCGATTTGAACGATGCAAAAGTTAAATTTCCGTTAGTATCAACTGCTGGCATAAAAGCACCGCCTAAAACATTTGTCATTTGTGAAACGGGATTTTTGTTTTTATCACCGCCTGTTGTTATACTGTCTGCCGGTAATTCATACCTGTAAACATTATAAATACCCGTAGCATCTGATGTGAAATAAACATACTTACCGTCATGCGAATATACAGGATTGCGGTAATCTATGTTATCGTCTGCAAATAATATTTCAGTATTCAGTGTATTCACATCAAGAGTGCGGATACTTCTTCCGCCTTCAAGTGAAAAATCAAATATTAAAGTATTTCCGTCAGGTGACCATTTCAATGAATATATTTGTTCCCCGTTATTATTCGAAGTAAGCTTTTTATTCGATTTTATTTTTTCACCGTGTTTATAATCTGCCACACAAATATTTTGAGAGCCGTCTTTGTTAACAATGAATGCGACTTTTTTACCATCAGATGAAATTGCAGGAGAATGAGCACGGAGATTGGTTGTTATCTGCTCTTCAGTTTCATCTTTTAAATTATATTCATACAGGTCAAAGATACTCTTTTCATGAATGGTAGGTTTATTTCGTCTCGCATAGATAATATTCTTGCCATCCGGCGTCCATGCATAACTGCCTGAAATACCCGATATCTTAGCTTCATCTTCACCTTTTCCATCAACATTATGAAAGAATAAAGTTGTTGCACCATAATCATAGGTCTTATTAGAAAGGTAAGATATTTTTTTGCCGTCAGGTGAAAACTGAGGATAATAATTTGCAAAACCAATATCAGCAATATTATCACCGGAGACAATAAGCTTTTTCAGGTTCGCTGTTTTCTGCCCGTAATCCTGTTTCAGGAATGCTTTCCATTCGTTATACAGCTCTTTTCCGGTTTTACCTGTGGCTTTTTTGAATGCAGATTCAGCATTAAAACTTACAGGATTGCCCATATATTCTGATACTTCCCTAAGCTTATCTTCGCCATACTTACCGGAAATATACATAACAAAGCCAAAACCTGCATTGTAAATTGATTCAGCTTTATACGTTGTTACACTTGCAAATTGCCCCATATCTTCATATGTGACCAGGTCATTATCGAGTGACCTTGTTCTGAGTATCATATCCCTGTGTGCATCCCAAAAATCATATCCAAGCTGCTGACGCTGGTATTGTGCAGTTCCTTCAGCATACCAGGCAGGTACGCTAACACCGGAGATGGGATAAGATGCTATTACATTAGGATATCCATATAATACATCCGGTCTTCTTTCGTTCTCGTAATTCAGCCATTGCAGATAAATCGAGGGCATTTGTTTGAAAAACTTCATTGATGCAGGCACCTGGATAACATGAGTGAACTCATGTGTTATAACATTCCTTAGCCAATTGTGTGTACCTCTGAGGTCAAAATCCAATGCTACGGCAGCTATCTCAATACGGTTGCCATAATAATCAGTTGCACCGTTTGAATAATCCGATTCATCATTGATAATGAATGAAGTTTTATCAGACGGCCTATAATTATATAAAGCAGTGATTGGACCATATATATCTTCAGCAATTTTAGCTACAGCATTAGCAGTTCTTTCAGTACCTTTGTGATAATGTATATAAAAATGCTCAGTCTCAATAGTATAAAAATCCAGTTCCGGATTTGGATCAAATTGTCCAAATGTTGAATTATTTAAGCAAAAAACAGCAAATACAAGAATAAAAAAAGCCCGGTATATCATATTTATTTTTTAATTAATTAACATAGTTAATTTATTTTTCCCGATATAACAATAGAAAAATTAGTGCGAAAATGCAGGTTTCTCAGAATAAATAGAAGGTAAAAATGATGCTATATTTTTTGAAGTTAGTTTGTTTTAAATATTTTGTTATACAAAGATATAAATTAAATTACTAATATTAAACAACATATTTTATATTTTTTTAGTTCTATAAGTTTGGCTATTTCATTATGTTAAAAATTTTTTAGTGAGTAATAATATATTAAGGTACATTTATATTATACACTAATGGATTTACGAATTAATATGCCAAGAATATTGTATCCTCAACTTAATGCCATTGGGATTGGGGGTGAGGTGGTAACATTATTTCAATTTTATGTAGAATTGATTGCATTATCCCGTAGGTTTTATACGTATAAATACGTCGTGCTTTGTTAGGATGTTTACTACTTACATTTTGGAAATTATTTCGTTATTTTATATTTTATATTTAAAGTATGTATATAAAATACATCTCTTACCGAAGTAATTAAAAATGCAGGAGTAAATTTTTTGAAACAACAATATATAGTGGATATCAACCCATCCACCGGTAAAATAATTAAAAAAATCAAGTGTACCTCTAAATCCGGGGTACATGAGGCAGTATTAAAAGCACGTAAAGCTTTACCCTACTGGTGTAATTTATCATTGAAAGAACGGAGCAAAATGCTTGCAAATGCTGCTAAAGAGTTCAAAAAGGAAAAAGAAAATATCGGGCGTATTATTACCGACGAAATGGGAAAATTGTACAGGTCAGCAGTAGGTGAAGTACATGCTGTTAAATACGGTATCATGAAAACGATTGAAATGGCTAAAGATGCACTGCCTGTTGAGAAATACAGAGAAGATGGACTTATTACAGAAGTCCTGCGGGCTCCAATAGGTGTCTGTGCGGTAATAACACCGTGGAATTTTCCGGTCAGTATGCCTGAAACTCTTCTATCCCCTGCCTTGATTGCAGGCAATACTGTTGTATTCAAACCTTCTGAAAATGTACCTCTTACAGGAAAAGCATTATACAATATTTTTAACAAGCATCTTCCTGAAGGCGTTATAAATCTTGTACAGGGAGCAGATGAAGTTGGTAATGAACTGATACATTCTGATGTAGATATGATAGCATTTGTCGGCTCACAAAAAGTCGGCAAAATAATAATGAATGCAGCTAGTGATAAATTGAAACGTATTGTATTGGAGCTTGGCGGTAAAGACCCGATGATTGTTTTGGATGACGCAAACCTCGAGAAGGCTGCTAACTTTGCTGTAAATGGTGCTCTGAGAAATACAGGACAGGTTTGTGTTTCCGTTGAAAGAATATATGTGCATGAAAAAATTGCCGGTGAATTTATTGATATGGTGAATGAGGGTGTTAAAAAATTTACATATGGCGATGGATATGATGAAAATGCCATGATGGGACCAATGGTAAGCAAAGAGCAAAGAAAAATAGTTGTTGACCAGATAAATGATGCCGTCAGAAATGGAGCGAATCTCATTACCGGAGGTAAAATTCCTGCTAATGAAGTTGGTTTTTACATGCAGCCAACATTGTTAACTAATCTTTCACACAAACATAAGATTATGAACATTGAAACATTTGGTCCGGTTGTATGTATCCAAATAGTTAAAAATGATGAGGAAGCAATCAAGCTTGCGAATGACACTCCATACGGACTTGGAGCTACAGTTTGGACAGGAAATAAAAAAAGAGGACGTGAAATTGCCGGAAAAATTGAAGCCGGTATGATTGGAATTAACCAGGGAATAGGTTCTGTATCAGGCACACCATGGGTTGGAATTAAACAAAGCGGGTTTGGATTTATTGGTTCAGTTGAGGGCATACGGCAATTTACAGTACCAAGAAAGATAAGTTATAAAACAAATCATGTTAAAAAATCAAAATAAAATTTTACAACAAATAATAAAAAAATAAAGCGGGTTTAACAAAAACCCGCTTTATACTTGCCCCCTTATTCTTTCTTTTGTTTCCCCTGTAGCGAAGTTTATGAAGGAAGGTTACTTCTTTTCCATTTTATCTTTATCCATACCCATACCAAGCTGCTGCATCCATTTGTCAGTATTCACATATCCCCAATGTTCAGTTGCTTTACCATTAGTTAAATAAATAACATCAATACCATCCACATTAACAGATTTGCCGGTAGGTTTCATATCCATCCAGGGTCCTGTGTTAGTACCGGTAAAAGTATTCAAAACAACTACCTTATTACCGTCAATAATAACTTCATCAACCGTAAACTTATAGTCAGGATAAGCAGTCCTTAAATTTTTAAAAAATGTAATTAAACCGCTTATTCCGGCTTCCTGCCCCGGAGATGGAGTGTGTTCAACATAACTTGCATCTATAAATTCACTAAATTTATCATACTGATCTTTATTAAATGCATCATAAGCATTCATAATTTTAGTACGGATAGCTTCTCTATCCAATGTGGTACCCTGGCGTAATACATCATCATCCTGTGCATAAATAGGAGTTGTAAAGAATAATGCCATGATTACCATTAGCATTATTAAGATTGGCTTCTTCATTATGACCTCCTTTTAGTTTATAAATTGGATTGCAAAGATAATAAAAAAAAGTCCGAAAAACAAAAAAATGGCGTTTTTCATTTAAATTCTGCAATAAATCTGTTCGTAACTGATTTATTTTTACTTATTTATACATTGCATATTTTTTAATAATTAATAAATTGTATAAAATTTTTATAACTAAAATAATTTTAATATGAAATTTGAATTCTCCCCTTATGTAGCATTCCAGGTAAAAGATTATCATAAAGCCGTTGAGTTTTATGAAAAAGTTCTTGGATGGAACATAATTGAGAAAGGTGAAAAGGAATCTCACTTTAAGATAGGTCCAATGAATTTCTTTGCAGAAAACAGCCCATCCGGTTTTACTTTTTTTGAATTCAGAACTGATAATTTTGAAGAAGCGAGAAAAACCTTAGAAGAAAACGGGTGTGTGATAACACAAACATATAATGATAAAAGCATGATGTTCAAAGACCCTTACGGTATGTGTTTCCATATCTTTGAAGAATAAATTATCATGTTATATAAACGATTTATACTATTAGATATACAATTAATCTTTTGCATCTAAGTAATTAAATATAATAAACTAGCCCGGGGTATATCAGGTCATTTATTGCATGTATAAATATTCAGTCTTACTTTGATATGTCCGAGTTGTATCTGTATTTTTCAAGGACATCCGGGTCAGTTGATGTGTCTATGATGTCTCCGCATTGCTGACACTGAAAGACTACTTCCTTAGGCATTGCACTGAACGCCATAGATAGCAAAAACCATCCCCATTTGCTGTATTTGGTCTTTGCAACTATCATAGGGTCATCAATTGTATGCCCGCAAGAACATTTAGTTATGTTTTTCAGGTTGTTAATCATAATAATGCCAAATATAATGCAATTACATTTTTATTAAACTATAAAAAATTTATTTTTATTAACATTACGATAAATTGGATACAGAAAAAGATATAAAAATAGAAGAACATCCTCCAATTGAAACGGTACTAAAACCTATCAGAAAATTCATGCATGTAGAGACATCAGGCGGAATTGTTTTGATTGTAATGACAATTATTGCAATAATTTGGGCTAATTCCCCTCTTGCCGATGTTTATTTTCACCTTCTGGAAACTAAGATTGTATTAGGTTTTGGCGATTATAGAATAGATGAATCACTGCATTACTGGATAAACGATGGATTAATGGCAATATTTTTCTTTCTGGTAGGATTAGAAATTAAGCGGGAATTATTAATTGGTGAACTATCTACAATAAAAACTGCATCTTTACCAATAATTGCAGCTTTTGGTGGAATGCTTGTTCCGGCTTTAATTTATTTAATTTTTAATCCCGGTGGAGAAGGGCAAAAGGGCTGGGGAATTCCTATGGCTACAGATATTGCATTTTCAATTGGTATTCTTGCATTACTTGGCTCTAAAGCTCCTTTTGCAATTAAAGTTTTTCTCACTGCTTTTGCTATTGTCGATGATATTGGTGCAGTTCTTGTTATTGCAATGTTTTATACCGCTGATATTTCATTGGTTATTTTAGGAATTGCTGCATTTTTCTTATTAATATTAATTGTAATGAACTTCCTTCATGTCCGGGCTCCTTCTGCTTATATTGTAATTGGTTTATTGTTATGGGCAGCATTGTTAAAGTCAGGTATTCATGCAACTATAGCAGGAATACTGCTTGCATTCACTATTCCTGCTAAAGCAAGAATTAACAGCCGTCAGTTTCTTGATACTACTCAATCTGCACTTGAAGATTTGAAGAAATTAAGGTCGATTGGAAAAAATGTTATGACAAGTAATGAATTAAGCTCAATTGTTTATGATATTGAAGATTCCTGCGAAGCAGTGCAAACTCCATCGCAAAGAATACAGGATGAACTGCATTTATTTGTCGCATTCTTCATAATGCCATTATTTGCTTTTGCAAATGCGGGGGTTAAAATAGATGGAAATATATTAAATTTAGTTGGACACCCGGTATCAATAGGAATTATATTTGGCTTATTTTTCGGAAAACAAATTGGAGTTTTTGTTTTTTCATGGCTTGCTGTAAAACTTAAAATTGCTGAAAAACCTCATAATATTAGCTGGATAACCATGTATGGTGCTGCATGCCTCGGCGGTATTGGGTTTACTATGTCATTGTTTATTGCATCACTGGCTTTTGGGAGCTTACCTCTTGCCGGTAATGCCAAAATAGGCATTCTTGCAGGTTCTTTAATATCAGGTATATTAGGTTATGTAGTTATAAAAAAATATTCTTCAGATAAAAAAAAGAATGGGAAAAAAATTTTTACAAATAATCTATAAGCTATTAATTATTTACAACTGCATTTTTGAACTATTAAATCTGTATAAATGTTATTCTTATAGTAGCTCATTTCAAACTATTGAAATTCCACAACCCCAATAAATAAGGAGAGAACAAATGGACAGAAACGAATTGCTATACTTACAATCCATTGAAGATTATCCGTTGGTATCAATTCTAATGCCTACAAACAAGAAAAACACAGATGGACAACAGGAAAAAATCCGTTTAAAAAACCTCGTTCAAATAGCCACAAAAAGATTGCAGGAAGAGTTTAAAAACGGACAAATCAAAGAAGTTCAGGACAAGCTTATAAGCATACCGGATGAACTAAATTATAATGTAAATGCAGATTCTTATGCAATATATATTGGGAAAGACCACAGGTACATTTATGAGCTCCCCTTTCCCGTTGAAGAGCGTGTTATTGTTGATACTACATTTGCAACCCGTGATATTGTGTTTGCAGTAAACAGATCCAAACGCTATAGAATTCTTGTGTTAAGTGATAAAATATGCCGGCTGCTAGAAGGAAGCCGGAACAGCTTTAAAGAAATTAAAAATGACAGATTCCCTGTTAAAAACAAGCAGCAGGAAGAATATAATAACGGGATGGAGAGAAATACATTTAAAGGTCTTCCAAAGCATCAGGTACAAAAAGATTACTTCCGTGAAGTTGATGGTGAATTAAAACACCTTGACCCGGAAGGCAAATTACCCCTGGCACTGGTCGGTGTTGAAAGAAATATCTCTCTTTACAAAGAGATAACCAAGTTCCAGGGCAAGATGATAGCAGAAGTAAACGGCAACTATGAATGGGCAGGTGCCCCGGAAATCACTAAATTAGTGTGGCCTGAAGTAAAGAAATACTTTGCCGAACAGCGTGAGATTGTTTTTAAAGAGCTTCAGGAAGCTGTTGGAAGACAGGGTATCGCTTTTGGTGCTGAAGAATGCTGGAAAATGGCGAAAGAAGGCAGAGGTAAGACGTTACTTGTTGAAATAAATTATAAATTTCCCGCTATAGTTGATTCATTAGGTTACGAATTAACCGGTACATCTCAGTCTGGTGAAACACCCGAAGTGATTGATGATGCAATTGATGAGCTTATTGAGCTTGTTATCAGCAAAGGCGGCGATGTATATTTTTATGATAATGAAGTTCTAAAAAAATATAAGCATGTTGCATTGATAGCCAGATATTGATAAAATATATTTTCTGAAGGTATTGAAGTATTATTAATTTACAGAAGCGGGTATTCCACTTATTTAAATATATAATAGGAATATCCGCTTTATCATTTATAAAAAAGGTTTTCAGGCAAAATGAAAAATATTAAGTCATTTTAGTCAATAAAAATGCAGCAAGAAAACCTGCAACAGTTATTAATCCCATCCAGTCTTTTGCTTCTTCAAAAGCTTCAGGGATCATAGTATCACTTATCATTGCTAAAATGGCACCTGCAGCAATTGCCAGTACGCCTGCATATGCTTCGGGAGGATAATTACTTAAAATTGAATACCCTGCTATCGCCGAGATGGAAGAAATTAAAGCTATTCCTCCCCAAATTCCGAAAATAAAACGTGCGCTTCTGCCGTTCTTTTTCATTCCTGCTGAGCTGGAAAGTCCTTCAGGCAGGTTAGAAATGAAAATTGCAATAATAACAGCTGTGCCAACCACTCCCCCCTTAATCATACTCACTCCTAACGCTATAGATTCGGGGATGCCGTCTAATAAAGCACCGAGTGCAATTGCCATCCCGCTTCCGGGTTTTTCATTTTCAGAAACCTGCTTATCCCCGTTTGACCTCTTTCTGTGTTTGGCTCCCCTTTTGCTTAGAAAATAATTTGCCGCTGAAAATAAAATTGCTCCGCTTAAAAAGCCGATTGCTGTAAATGTAAATCCTCCGGTCATATATGCTTCGTCCATAAGATCAAAAGATAAAGCAGATATAAGCACGCCGCTTCCAAATGCCATAATTGATGCAATTATTTTTCTTGGCACTTCAGCCAGGTAACCGATTAATGCACCAATCAGCAATGCTGAGCCGGCAACAAAACCCCATAATCCTGCTTGAAACCAAATTGGCATAATAAACTTAAGTTAATTATTTTAAAAACTTATATTAAAAGAAGTTAATCATCTGAAGTTAAATTCAATCCTAATAAATCAAATGAACAGCAGCCAGATTAAAATATAAATCGGAATTAAGATTGGAATAGAATATTTAATCATATACCCGAAGAAGCTTGATGTTTTTACATCGTTATGCTCCGCTATTGATTTAACCATAAAGTTAGGTCCGTTACCAATATAAGTCATTGCGCCAAAAAACACTGAAGAAATTGAAATAGCAACAACAAATTTTTCATGGGAAACTATAAATGTTAACACGTCTTGAATGTTATTAATATCCAATCCATATAAACCCATAGATGCTGTTAAGAAGGTTAAATATGTGGGTGCATTATCAAGAAAAGAAGATAAAATTCCTGTAGTCCAGTAGTAATGACCGGGTGTAGATAAACCCAGGGATGTAGAATTTTTCGATAACAAATCAAGAGCCGGCATCATTGTCATAAATATTCCGATAAATAGCCATGCTACCTCTTTTATTGGATGAAAGCTGAATCTGTTTCTGATGTGTATTTCTTTCTTTGTTATTTTATATGAAACAAAAGCAGTAATAAGCATAATAGCTTCACGTAAAAAAACAGGCTCTGTAATAAAAACAGAGCCAATAACAACAAATAAAAGAAAAATGTTTACAATTCCGCTTACCTTTATTTTTTCTCTCTGCTTAATTTCCCGGATTTCAAGGTAATCCGGTTGTTTTTTGAAATTATACCTGTCAAGAATATAAAAAATTATCAGTAATAGGCTGACAGTAATAGCCCATTTTACAATTACTTTGTTAATTATCCAGAAGAAAGGAATACCTTTAAGGTATCCTAAAAACAATGGCGGGTCACCAATTGGAGTTAATGCTCCGCCGACATTTGACACAATAAATATAAAAAAGATGATATGGTATGCCGATATTCTTATTTTATTTGTATTAATGTAAGGACGAATCAAAAGCATGGATGCACCGGTTGTACCAAAGATGTTTGCAATCACTGCTCCAATAGCCAGTAAAATTACATTCCTGAAAGGAGTTGACAGACCTTTTATATCAATAAAAACACCTCCTGAAATAATAAACAAAGAAGCCAGCAATGAAATGAACATTATATATTCTTCTAATGTATGGAGAACATCTCCCCCTTTACCGAGAAACAAATAATAAATAACTATAACTGCTCCAAGAGAAACAGAAACAATATGATAATTATTTTCCCATTTGAGATAATCAATAAATGGTGCAATGGCTATTGCAAGCAGAAGGATAATAAATGGAAGTATACTGAAAATGTTTACTTCCATTTATTATTTAATAAATATTGAGAATATTCTTTTTAGCAGCTTCCACATTTTCAATAACTCTTTTAACGGAAGCTTCGGATTTGCTAAGGAAAGTATTTGGATAAACACCTATCCAGACGATGAATAATAAAATAGGTATTATTGAAATAATTTCTCTCTTATTGAGGTCAGGAACATTTCTATTGGCTTCATTTTCAACCGGACCAAGCATAACCCTTTGATACATCCATAATAAATATACTGCTGAAAGTACAATACCAATTGTTCCGAGTATAGTATAAATATTATTATGTAAATTCGGAGAAGCAAAAGAACCTGCAAGAATCATAAACTCACCGACAAACCCATTCAGTCCGGGTAAACCGATTGAAGAAAGACATACTACAAGAAATAAAGACGCAAAGATTGGGATAATTTTTGTTAATCCACCGTAATCTGCAATTTCTCTCGTGTGCCTTCTGTCATATATAAAACCTACAAACAGGAATAAGGCTCCTGTAGATAAACCGTGATTGACCATTTGAATCAATCCGCCCTGCACGGATTCCACAGTCATTCCTGCGAGTGCTAAAACTATAAATCCCATGTGGCTTACTGAAGAATAAGCAACAAGCTTTTTCATATCTTTCTGTGCTATGCATAACAACGCTCCATAAATAATGCCTATTACACCCAGTATTGCAATTGGCACAGCAAACCTGACAAATGTTAACGGGAATAATCCTATTGAGAATCTTAACAAGCCATAAGTACCCATTTTAAGCAGAACAGCAGCAAGGATAACACTTCCAGCCGTTGGTGCCTCCGTATGTGCATCAGGAAGCCATGTATGGAACGGGAACATAGGAACTTTAATTGCAAAGCTTAATCCAAAGAAAATAAACATCCACATCTGAATGTTAAGCGGCATAAATATTGATACTTTCCTTAACTCTGTATAATCAGTTGTAAATTTACCTATCATTGGAGTAGCATAATTTGCAAGCCAGATTATTGCAACTAACATCAATAAGCTACCAAACATTGTATAAAGGAAGAACTTAACTGTGGCATAATATTTATTTTTGCCTCCCCATATTCCTATGATAAAATACATTGGAATGAGAATCAATTCCCAGAATACATAGAACAGGATAAGGTCAAGTGATAAGAAAACTCCGATTAAGCTCCCTTCGAGAATAAGCAGGAGGAAATAAAACTCTTTGGTTCTTGTTGTAATTGAATTCCAAACCGCTAAAATTGTGACCGGAAATATTAAAGTAGTTAATAAAATAAGCAGAAGTGAAATGCCGTCAACTCCAAGAAAATAAAAAATGTTAAAATCAGTTACCCATTGAACTTTTTCCACAAACTGAAAATCGGATTTTGATGCATCAAAACCGAAGTACAAAATAATGGATAAAATAAATACTACAATTGTTACTGCAATTGTATATGTCTTTATAAGCTTATCTTTTCCTGCTTTAAAAAATAAGATTGGAATAGACAGGATAATAGGTAAAAATATCAGGAATGAAAGTATATTATTTATCAAATGATATTCTGGAATTGATTTATATAAAATTTATTTATTTTTCTTTTATCTTTATTCCTAACCAAAAATATTCTCAAAAAGATTATTTTGAAAAAACAATATATGAATATTTTATTTTACAGGAACTGTATTAATATGATTTTCATGGAACATTTTGAGCCGTTTCTCAAGGTCACCGAACTGTGATTCATGAACATGTGAAACACATGCCCTAATCCCCTCTTTTCTCAGGCTTCCTGTATTGGAGAGTGATATTGCGCTTATGCCGTAATAAATAAGCTCACCGATTAATTCTTCACCTGTTAAACCCGGATATGAAACCGTAAAATAAAAGCCGTCTGCAATCGGCACTCCATCATCTTCATCATAAACAATATGGAAACCGTTCTCCAAAAATATTCTTTTCATCTCTTTGGCACGCCTGCCGTATATTTTAACCTGTTCAATAAAATTATATTCACCATCATTAACAGCTTTTAATAATGCCGTAAGAGCATATTGTGTTGAATGAGTAACACCTGCTGATACCGCATAAGCAGCTCCGTATATTAATGCATGACCGAAATTACTGCTTGTATAATACTGCATCAGGTCAGGAAAAGTTCTGTTAAATAATTTGCACGAAATTGCAATGGCACCGATTCTCTGGCCTGCATAACTGAAAATCTTTGAGCTCGATATCAGCATAATATAATTATCTGTGTACTTGGCAACTGTTGGCTGATAAGGCGGTAATCCCGGCTTTGAATATTCTTTCCTGAAATCCATATTTAAATAAGCAAGGTCTTCAAGAATGATTACATCATATTTATTAGCCATCTCACCGATTATCTGTAATTCTTTATCAGTAAAACATATCCAGCTTGGATTGTTCGGGTTTGAATAAAGAATTGTTGATATGTTACCTTTGCTAAGTATTTCTTCCAGTTTGGCACGGAGCTTCTCTCCTCTGTACTCATATACATCCAGGCTCATTTGCTTTAATCCCAGAACCTGAAGCTGCAGCTTATGAACCGGGAATCCCGGGTCTAAGAACAATGTGGTATCTTTTTGGTTATCTCTTCTTTCCGCAACAAGAAAGCAGATAAAGCTGCCGTTTGTAGAACCTGTGCAGGGAATACAGCAATTTTCATTAGTATCAATATCAAGAAAGAGCTTTACAAACCTGGCTATCTCCTGCTTTAATTCCGGTAAGCCTTCTATGCTCGGATAACTTGAACCGACTCCATTATTTAATGCCTTTGCTTCTGCTTCAATTCCAATCTTTACAGCAGGCAAGCCCGGCACACCCATCTCCATCCTGATAAATTTTACATTACTTTCATTTTCAATATTATTAATGAGAGTTCTTATCTCCCTGATAGAAGCTTTACCAACACATTTCAATTTGCTTTCTTTAATCTTCTGCTGAACAAGATTATAATCAATTGGAGTATGAATCAAAGCCGTGTCTTTCATGTTAAAGAGATTTAAGTTGTAAAACCTTGAATTACAATTACTAATATAATTTTATTAGCATCTTGATTCAAGGAAAGAAAATTTGGGTGAAAAAAAGAAGAGAGTCCGGAGTCAGGAGTTGGAGAGTCGTGAGTTTAGTTGTTCAGCTCCGGCAATTTTTTAGCAAATTCAAGAACATAATAAAAAAAGCGGATGAACTTTCATTCATCCGCTAATAATTTTACATCAATAAATTGCTATTTGTTATTTGATCTCATCTCCTCTATAAAAAGCTTTAAACTCTCCTTTTTCGGTTACTCCACGCATTGTTGAAAAATTCCAAATACCTGTAATTGAATCCTTGTAAATTGTTCCATACATAAAAATATTTGCATCGGCAATTTTGGGATTCATATTAAATGAAATCTTGCTTTCTTCCAGGCTGTATTGCCCTTCAAATTCACCGCTCTTTTGCAATTCACCCGGCATATCATCTACATATTGGTTTGTGACATTGTACTCACCTTGTAAACGGGAGTCTTTTGTGCTTTTAATATCCATTGTTCCTTCAGCCAACTTGAATGATAATGTATCATATAAAGCAAAATCATATCTGCCGGTGTTTACCGGCGGGTTTTTTAAATTATTTATTTTCTTTGTAGTTTTTGAACCTCCGCATGCTGCAACAAACAGTAATAATACAATAATTACAGATGTAATATATTTAAAATTCTTTTTCATCATCATTTTATTAATACCATCTTTCTAATTTGTGAATACTTTGAGCTGTTATTTCTAATTACATCAATTCTATACAGATAAACACCTGATGCCATGCTGTGCTCTGTGGTATTAAAATACGTTTTAAAGACTCCTGCATTATAAACTTGATTATTAACCAGCTTAACTACTTCTCTGCCGGTTATATCATATACCGTTAGGGTTACAAATCCTTCTTCTGGTAAAGCAAATGTAATTGTTGTTGAAGGATTAAAAGGATTCGGATAATTTTGAAGCAAGTTATATGCTAAAGGAAGTTCCGATGAATTTAAAGCTGAATCCAGACACCTTGCTAAAGAATATGCATACCTGATTGTATCCCCGGGCAGCGGTCCAAAACCTTTTGTGAAATTAACCGCATAGTCTATATGGCAATAGCTCATTATTGTACCGTTATAGTTTGCTCTGGTTGTCGTAAAACAGGTGCCTTCAGCCTGAACACAGGAGTCAATAGCACCTATACCGTTAGATGGTAATACAGGCCATACACAAGCATGTGTGTGCATTGAACCGACATTATGTCCTAATTCATGAGTAACTACATGTACAGTCCATGAATAAGTCGGGTAATTATTGTAAGAAGTTTCAATATTTGAAAAACTGAATCTTCCTGATGAATCGCCGGGATTAAATGACTGACAAAGCACATTCACCCATGCTATTCCTCCAAAACTTTGGTCAGTTCTTGTTGATATAAGCTGAATCAGGTCACCGGGATAATCATCCTGCCATATTCCACCTATACGTTTCAATATTCCAAATGATTCCGAATAATTTAAATATGGGTCAGCACTATTGTGTATGTAAAAACCGGATATTTCTGTGGGAATACTTTCATTATTATACAGCAGAGCTGTGTTATTAAACATGCCCGTTACAAAATTGATTAAATTTGTCTGGTTACTTCCTGCATCAAGATAAGTCTGGTAGTCTGCAACAAAATATACTGCTATAGCATCAGATGTTGCGTCTTTTTGACCGGTTGTAATGTGTTTATAAGATGAGCCTTTGTATAATTTTCCATATGAATCTTCAACATCACATCTGAATTTACTCTTAACTTTCAAATCTTTATCATTATAAAATATATATTCTGATGTATTATTATTATCTTTATCTTTTATTGTACCAAGCACATAATCACCATCTTCATTTGAAATTATCCCTATAACAGAGTTTTCAAAGATGCTTACTGCTGCAATAGAATTACTGTTTCCTTTAATTATTCCCCGGTAATAAAGCCCGGGTTTATAATTTACTTTCCTGCCATCAGATAATTTTACTTCGAAATCCTTCGAAAAGATATTTACCCGTGTAAGCTCTATTTCCAAATTATTATCTGTTGAAACAGGGATTTCAAGAATTATATTTTTATTGCCTGCATTATATAATTTCTTTATCTCTTTTGAATCCAAAGTAAGAAATGATGCTGTTTTTGCAAACTCATCCAATGCTTTTGAATTATCTTTATTGCTTATGCTGAATATGCTTGCCTTATTAAAATTATTCCCTGCTTTGCTTATCAGCTCCGCAGCATAATTTACTTTATTTAATTCAGGTGTTTTAATTCCGGTATTTACATTTACGGAATTATCATAATTAAACCCGATAACAATTGAAATCAGCAAAGGTATAATTAACATTTTTAAAACTGTATATTTGTTTTTCATATTTTCCATTACCTTTCTGATGAATGCCGGTTATCATTACCAGAACCGGTATAATTTTTATTATCGGAAATTGCGGTTTTACTGTAATACAAAAATCTATCGTAGCCGCTTAATTGGAGTTCATTCGCAGTTAAGCTTACGATATTATACTCTATACCTGACTCGGTATATGTTAATGAATTGTTGCTTACAGTATAATGCCTGGTTACAGCGAGCTGATTCGGACATTGCAATTGCGCCTCTCCATTACTTAGAAAAGTAACAACTTCACCGGGGCATATATCATGGTTAGTTCCGGAGTTATAAACCAATCTCCATTGCCCGGTTAATTCCCCGTCACCGGAAGGTGTTAAAGTTTTTTCACAATCCGAACCGGTAAACGGAAGTGAGAGCAGCAGCAAAATCACCAGTGTTCTCACATAATGTATCTTAAATACATGTTGAAATATTTTTTTCATATAGTTAATTATTTTTTTAAATATATTTATACTTTTCTGTTTATGCAATAGGTAATTTAAACAGGTTTTTGTACGATAACCGTATGAACAATGTTGATAAAGTTATTTTTATGCCAATAAGTTTTAAATCCGCATTTCTCGGTTAACTTTGTGTATTCACCGGCAGATAAAAATGTATCAACAGAATCAAATAAATAAAAATAAGCATATTTACTTTTAGAAAGCAAGTTGCCTATTTTTGGTAAAATTTTTTTAAAGTAAAATCCAAATATCTTATTTATAAACGAGGGAGATCTGTTTCCAAACATCTCAATAGTTAGAAATAATCCTCCGGGCTTTAAAGTTCTGTAAATTTCCTTAATACAAGTTTCAAGGTTCTCAAAATTTCTCACACCAAAAGATATTCCTGTAATATCAAATGTATTATCCTCAAATGGTAAACTGCCGGCATCTGTTTGTATCGCTATATGATTTTTGTTATTTATTTTATTATTATTAATCTTCAGCATTTCAAGTGATAAATCCGCACAAACCAGCTTATTAGGTTCCAATCTTAGAAACTCTACTGCAAGGTCACCGGAGCCTGAGGCAAGATCAAGTATCGTTTCAGATTTAACATGATTATTGGTCAAATGTTTCACTGCTTTTTTACGCCACAAGAGGTCTTGTCCTCCGCTCAATAAATGATTATTAAAATCATACATCGGTGATAACTCATCAAACATTTTGCCGATGAATTTCTTATCTTTAGTGAAATTCCCGTTCATAGTTTTTTCTTTTTTGAACAATTATTTAAACCTCAATGAGGTTACAGGATTTAATTTTGAAGCCAGGTACGAAGGTATAATTGTTACGCAAATGCTTAATATCAATGTTATACCTGTTATTAATATTCCAACATTCGAATCAATTAACAATGGAACATGTGAAAGATTATATATATCGGGTATTTTTACAATATCGTATTTCAATTGAAGTAAACATATTCCATAACCTAGTATATTTCCGAGTACGATTCCAATAATAGAAATGAACATACCCTGATAGAAAAATATTTTTATTATGTCCCTGTTTGCCGCTCCAAGAGATTTTAATATTCCGATTGTTTCCGTTTTCTCCAGTACAATCATTAATAAAAATGCAATAATGTTAAACGCTGCTACTATAACTATTAATCCCAGTACAATTGGAATGGGTTTTTTCTGAAGCTCTACCCATGTAAATAAACCTTTATAAATCTGGAACACCGATTTTGCATATAACGGATACTCAAGTATTTTTCTTATATCGTTTGTAGTTGAAGCAATTTTATCGGCTTTGCTTATCATCAGTTCAATACCCGTAACATTATTTTTCATTTCAAATAATTTTTGAGCATCCTGCATACTGCAGTAAAGCATAACATCATCATATTCCCTTAATCCCGTCTGGTAAAAGCCTGATACACGGAATTGCTTTATATCCGGTGTATTGGTTGGCGATGGAATTCCCGTTGTTGCTATTATAAATATTTTACTGCCGAGCTCAATGCCTAGCTTTTGTGCTATTTTATTACCGATTATAATTGTTGAAACACTGGAATCTATTTGTTTTAACTCGGATGAGCCTGCTGTAATTACTCTTTGTTCACCGAATATATTATCTTCATTCCTTACACCTTTTAAAATGATGCCTTCGGTTTTATCTTTGTACTTTATTACTGCTTCCCGCTGAACATACGGATGTGCAGATACTACCGGAAGTTCATGTTTTGGATTCTTTAATTCTTCAATTACTCCCGGGTAATCTTTTATTCCTTCCGGCTTAAATGATGTTACCTGTATATGCGATGATACAGAAACTGCCTTTTCCGTAATTTCCTTTTCGAATCCGTTTAATATGGATACAGAGATAATTAAAGCAGTTACACCAATTGTAACTCCCGCAATAGAAATCAATGTTATAAACGAAACAAACTTCGATTCCTTCTTAGGTTTTAAAAATCTTTTCGATAAGAAAAATTCAAATGACATTTTATATATATAAAAATTTATCCTCTCCCCTCTCCTGTCGAAGCGTTTAGTTGAGGGGGATATTATTCATAATTGAATATTTATAAAATTAATTACTCAGCAAATAACTCTTTATAAACTCATCAATTTCACCATCCATCACAGCCTGAGTATTGCTTGTTTCATACTCTGTCCTGTGGTCTTTTACCATATTATACGGATGAAATACGTATGAGCGTATCTGGCTTCCCCATTCAATTCTTTTCTTAGAGCTTTCAACCTTGTTCAGCCTTTCCTGTTCCTTTTCCTTTTCAAGCTGGTACAATTTAGATTTCAACATCTTCATCGCATTCATCCTGTTCTGAAGCTGTGAGCGTTCATTCTGGCACTGCACTACAATTCCTGTAGGTGCATGTGTAATGCGGATTGCTGTTTCAACCTTATTAACATTTTGCCCGCCTGCCCCGCCGCTGCGGAATGTATCTATCTTTAGGTCAACAGGATTAATTTCAATTTCAATATTATCATCAACAACAGGATATACAAATACTGCCGCAAATGATGTATGCCGTTTTTTATTTGCATCAAACGGTGAAATACGAACCAATCTGTGCACACCATTTTCAGCTTTTAAATACCCGTAAGCATATTTACCTGTAATTTCTATCGTTGCACTTTTTATTCCAGCTCCATCACCTTCCTGCAAATCAACTATCTGTGCTTTGTAATTATTCTTCTCTGCATATCTCAGGTACATCCTCATAAGCATTTGAGCCCAATCTTGTGCCTCTGTTCCGCCTGCACCGGAGTTTATCATTAATATCGCATCACGCTCATCATCTTCATCTCTTAACATATTCCTAAACTCAAGTGCTCCGACTTCCTTTTCTAACACTTCAATATCTTTTTCGAAGATTTCTTCAAATGATTCATCGTGCTCTTCTTCTGCAAGTGAAATCATTGAGTCAAGGTCATTGAATTTGTTATGCAATACCTTCCATGCATCAATCCATTCGGTTTTACGTGTAATTTCCTGTAATATTTTTTGTGCAGCTACATTATCATCCCAGAAATTGGGAGCTGAGGTTTTTTGCTGAAGTTCTGAGACAAGTTTTTCCTTGGCATCAATATCAAAGATACCCCCTTAGGTCTTCGATTCTCTTACCCACTTTTTTCAATTCCGATTTTGTGTATTCAAACATGATTTGTATATTTCCTTATTATATTTTTATACTCCTTACAAAATTTTCCTTAGATCCCTTTGGGGCTATTTGTAAGGTTTTGCAACTCTTTCCCAAATTTCTATTTGGGAAAGTTTTTAACTGCAATTAACATTAGATTTGTAATTCAAGATCAGAACTTTCCCAAATAGAAATTTGGGAAAGAGAAGAGCTGAACAAACAATAACCTACACTTCTATCTCCATCATAAGCAACGCAGAAGCCAATGTTTTGCCTTGTGCATCATTCTTAAGAGATACCGTACCGCCGCCGCCTAAGGTATTGTGAAGCACGAAGTTAAGTGCATTAATATTAGGCAATTCATAACGGTCTACAGGACCGAAACAAATGCCATCAAAATACTTCTTTACGACTTCTGCTGTTACCTTTTCTTTTATAACATCATAATCCTCTTTTTTGTAAGCAATTAAGCCCACATTAGCCGCATCACCCTTATCACCTGAACGCCCGTGACAAATTTCCAGTAGTTTGATTGTTTTCTTTTCTGCCATAATTATTAAAAATGCAAATTTAACGATATGAAATGAAATAAGATAGGATAAACTAACACATATTCACGAAAGTGAATATCCCGGCAATGAACGCAGATGTTTATAATTTCAGAACACAGATTCCACAGATGAAACAGATTAACGCAGATTTAAATAAGAAGTCATCTATGAATTAGAAAATACAAAATAAGGTATCACAATTTGTGATACCTTATCGTTTCGTTGTCGTTATTTTTGGCAAATATTTTATTTTTGATTCTTTAACTTTAAATCCAAAATCTCCCTTATTTAAATATACAGGGTTCATCAAATCATTTATTGCTGTAAAAACCACCTTAAATTTTGCATCATATCTTAGCTCTAATTCTCTGATTTTACGGGCAAGTTCTTTGTGGCTAAATAATATTTGCCGAATCTTTACATATGTTCTCATAATTTCGATATTTACCAGCATTGCTCTTTCGCTTTTCAGTACTGAAGATAGCATAGCAACACCTTGTTCTGTAAAAACCATTGGCCTGGAACCACCTAAATATTGTTTTGAAGGTATCACAAATTGTGATACCATAATATCAATTTCCTTATTATTTAATTCGAACATGAAGTCTTTTGGAAAGCGGTGAATGTTTCTTTTTACTTGCTGCTTTAATGCCCTGGTTTCAACATTATAAAGAACTGCAAGGTGAAAATCGAACATTACTTTATGTTTTCTTAAAAGATAAATATGATCTTCAATTATTTCTCTTGGAATTATTGATGTCGAAGTTACATTCTTTTTTCCCATATTATTTAATGACTTAGTTAAAGCAATTTTAATACTTTAGTAAAAAATAAAAAAGAAAATTTTTGTTGTCATATTCAGTTAATTAATAATTTGCTTCCATTACTGAAACGATGAAGATAGTTAAATTTTTCTTATTACTATGGAATATCCATTTACTGCACAATAAATCTGCGTGTTTCAGACCAGCCGGGGAAAGGAACAGTGGAATTATGCACACGAATCCTCCAGTAAAACGTATTAGGTATAAAATAATGACCTAAATCTGTTGTATCATCAATAACTTCATAACCTGCTGTTGCAAAATTTGGGTCTGTATCTATGCACAACTCATAATTTGAAGCTTTAACGGTTTTTCTCCATGTAAGACGTACATCGCTATTAGCCGGTGTTGTAAAACCGTCTTCAGGTGAAACAAGCTGTACGATGGAATCCTGGTAAGTATAAACAGAAAATGGGTTAACTAGGGTATCCTGATCGCATGAGTAGAAAAAGATAGCCACAGATAAGAATAAAATACTCCAAATAAAATATTTCATAATTTTTTTATTGCGTAAGTTTACTAATTCAATAATATATTATTAAAAGTACTGAAAATAAATACTATTTATTTTTTAAGAAGTAATCAATCTTTTTGGTTTAAAACTATTTAACTCATAATTAGAAGCTGAATCTAATTCAAATCATTAATATCTCAAACCACCAATTTGTAATAAATTTTCCTTATTAGGTTTTGTCCATCTAATTAAACCATTTTGAACTGGTTTCGATAATTGTGACCATGCAAACCTCATTTGGGTGAGTTCCAATTCATCACCCAAAACTATAAATTGATTTCGTTTACTGGGTTCTAAAATATTTACAACTATTGTATAGCTGTCTAATAATGGTGTGACACCTATATCATCTTGTAATTTAATGAAAATACTATCATCATCTTTTCTACAAATCATTTTAAAATATTTCCATGTCCTTGGATCTGAAGTTTCATCAGAATTAACTGGAATGCGGATTTTTACAGCATCCGCAGTCTGAATTAAATTTTTTAAATCGCCATCAATTTTGTTCCAATCAATTGCAGTTCCGGCGCAACTATTTGTACCACATGTATCATTTTCATGAAGAAATATAGTTTTAGTCCTTTTTAACAAGTTCTTTATATCTTGCGGTTGTTCATTGTTACAACTTATATCTTCATCTTGATTTAATAAATTAACATCCAAAATATACTCATAAATACATCCTGGATTGCATTTACTATAATATCTTGAAAGTGCTTTTTCCAATTCAGGATTAGTACCAGCTTTCCATTTTATTCTGTATAATTTCCATGTTCTTGTATCTTCCGGAATACCATTATCAATTTCAGATTTTGGAAGAAAAGAATAACAGCCAGGTATTCTTAAAATGAAAAGAGATAAAATGATAAGAAGAAAAATTAGTTTTTTTAATTTCATGAATCTTGTTAATAATTAAATGAATATTCAGGATTTATTATATTCTTCAAAAGTGAATAAGGTATATTTATTTCATTTACATAAGCACCTACTCTTGTATCATGGAGGTTATCGTAAAAATCTAAATAAATTGTAAATGAATTGTCATTAAGAGAAAATCTCTTATTTATGTCATTATAATAATAATTCTGTTCATCAAAAAAATTTATTTCAACATTTAATTTATTGAATCCGTTTATTTTTAATTCTCTGTTTAATTCATCATTTAAAATAATATTAAATTTATTCTCAAAATTTGGTAAGAATATATCTTCTAAAACTAATATTTTTTGAACTATTTTATCATAATTTAATGTAACAAATCTCCCTGCACCATGAGCACCACCTAAATATAAGTAACTACTCAAAGATAATACAATTATTTTGTTTGAACTAAAATTTACGTCAACCTTAATATCATGCCACCAAAACGGAATTGGATATTCAGGATTATTGTTTTTATATTTATAAAAAAAATCATCTGAATATTTATTAAAATCTGAATAATAATCACCCCACAAATATGAACAAATTAATCCAGAAACAAATTGATTTATTTTATCAGAATACATAGAATCAAGAAATTTCGGGTAAATAATTCTAGCATAATTACAATTTACATCTTCAAAATGCCCATTTGTATCAACACAAAGATTAGATGATTTAAAAAAAGTAATAACATCAAAATCATTTTGAGCAAAAAAGTTTTTCGAAATAAAAAAAACAAATAAAATAAATATATTTCTTGACATTAGATGAAAAATATTTTAAAAAACATTCAGTCTTTCGTCATCCCAATTTACATTATCTATGTCTTTTAAATGTTCAAAATTCCCATTTTGGTATATATAAATGTCTTTTTTGAATTCAGTCTTAACAAACCTATTATCTATTTTAAGCATTCCATACTCATCATATTCATCATATTGACCCATACATATATAATAATCTATTTGAGTTTTAATTGATATGGTTTTTTCAACAATTTCATATTCTGCATTAACTACTAGGCTTTCACCAGGATTACCACTCTCTAAACAAGATTGGAAAGTAATCACGTTAAGCAGTTCATTATTAATATCAAAATCTTTGTGATAGACAGTAATCCATTCTCTATGACAACCTTGTCCTCCATCACCAGACTTCATAATAACTTCATCTATCCCATTTTTATCAATATCTACAACACCGATAATTTCGGTTATTTTTTCTTGAGAATAAAGTTTACTTATTTGATTATAGTTACTATCAAACACATAAATTAAAGTCGATGGACCATAGCCATCTGCATGACCGAAGAAAGGTAAATATGAATTTGAATCTAATGTTATTACAAATAAATATTCAGTATTGTATTTATGTAAAAATCTTCCTTTAAAAATTTTATACACAAAATTCAAAAATTCTTCTTCCGGATTTGAGTAATATTTATTTGAAGATTTCGTAATTGATTTTTTATTCAAGTCAAAATAAATATCATTCGTTCCTCTCGCCAAAAATACTCTTTCTTTTATGTTATTATAAAATCTCAATGTATCTATTTCCTGTGTATAACATTGGATTGAAAGAATTAAAAAAATTAATATTTTGTTAAATAACATTTATTTTTAATTATTAAGATTGTATGATAACTAAAACTCTAATCTACTATCATCCCAATTAACATTGTCTTTATCTTTAATATGAATAAAAGCTCCATTTTTATATTCATATTTATCCTTTTTTATTTCTGTTTTGATAAATCTGTTATCCATATTTCCCATTGCAATATAATATTCAAGTTGTGTTGTGAACGTAATAACACAATGACCAATTTCATAAGTTGATTCAGTAGTTAATTTTTCACCTGGGCTACTGCTTTCTAAGCATGATTGAAAGGTTATAAAATCCATTAACTCTTTTTGAGATTCGAAATCACCGCTAAATATTGATATACCTTCTCTGAAACATCCCTGCATACCGTAGTGGGATTTAATAAATACCTCATCTATACCGTTTTTATCGACATCTGTAATATCAATAATTTTAGTTCCTTCGTATTGAGAATAAGTTTTACCTATTTGATTATAGCCATCATCAAATATATATATTAGTGTTATCTGTCCATTACCTTCTGCATGGCTGAAAAAGGAAGTATATGAGTTTGGATCTAAAGAAATAATTAGTAAATATTCGTTACTAAATTTATTTAAAAAGCTACCTTTATATATACCGAATTTAAATTAACAAATTCTTCCTGAGGTTTATATCTAAATTGATTTGTAGTTTGAGTTAAAGATCTTCTATTTAAATCAAAATAAATATCATTATGTCCTTTCACCAAAAATACTCTTTCTTTTATGTTATTATAAAATCTTATTGTATCTAATTCCTGTGCATAACATTGGATTGAAAGAATTAAAAAAATTAATATTTTGTTAAATAGCATTTATTGTCACTTAATTGTTTTTTTTAAATCTGCTTTTCTAATGTAACCTTTTACTTTATTTCCATTTATATTTGAAAATTCAACTTCAACAAAATAAATTGTAGTTTTGATTTTCTTAATAGAAGCAAGCTTATTTACCTTACATATTATTGATGAATTTATCGATGGTTTAGAGTATATATTAGCATCACTATTAATTAACTCAATGTCATTAGAAGTTCTTCTGTCTAAATTGCTGTAATCTATTTTTTTGCTGTTAATGTCCGTATTTTTATTTGTATTATTTATAAAAACAATAAAGATTATTAAAATTATAATTAGAATGATAATTAAAACTATATTAAGTGCTTTATTTTTACGATCAATATCTAAAGCACATTCTTTACATACAGTTCTTATACCATAATATATACCAAATGAAGGTCTAATAGTCTTACCAATGTAAAACCGGCTCCCTGTTCCAGTCTGAACTTCTCTTCTATATCCTTCACCCCT
>Ga0105092_10000026_pt1 | contig 68301 bp, 88 predicted proteins | sample PPLLak2March2015_FD_87021 | JGI IMG/M metagenome (GOLD analysis project Ga0105092, IMG submission 87021) | Freshwater sediment microbial communities from Prairie Pothole Lake near Jamestown, North Dakota, USA - PPLs Lake P7 Core (1) Depth... | ecosystem: Environmental > Aquatic > Freshwater >... | reverse complement strand
TGTAATCGCCGCAAAAAGAAGACAGCCACGACGAAAACAGCCGCAACAAAATCGTTCGCGTCGTCATGTGTAATACCCGCGAAAGAGATCCGTGAGACGCTTGACGCCAAGTTCCTGTACCTCCTCGTTCGTCAACTCGGGGTCGGCGTGAACCTTGATGTCGGCGGTCACGATCCGTCCGGTAATCATGCCGGTGATGAAATCACGCATCGCACGGGCCGTCGTAATGTCGCGTGATTCTACTACCAGGTAGATGTTAATTCGGTGCTTCATATTAACCGACTCCCATTAGAGATCGTTGGCCCTGTCCGTGCAGCACTCGTCGCAGATCCAGTGCTTGGTTCGATCGGCGTACAGGTCCGACTCGTAGGGATCCTCCTGGTGCTTCACGGTTCTGTTCTTTCGACCGCAGTATTCGCACTTGTGTAGGCGCTTCGCTCGTTTCTGCTTCTTGGCTGCCATTGGTGTTCTCCTGAGAAATGAAAAGGACCCGGCTGGGCCAAATAACGGGTCGGCGTACCCGAGCCTCAGCACGTCTCTTAGCCTTGGCCCCAGTCGGGTCCTCGAATGGGTCGTCGGCTACCTGTATCCCGGCAGGAATCCTGCCTTCGTGCCTTACCAGACGACCCACGTTCAGATTTCAAAGAAATAGCACGGGTGAATCCAACCAGGTGCTTGCCGACCAATTGATCGGTGCCGCCGGGCCCGGACTAGCCGGGCCCGGACTAGCCGGCCCGTGCTCATTTCCGCGGGTTGGCCGGTTATTACCGGGTGGCCCCAGCCCGCGAGCATCATGCCCTTGTCGATTTGATTATACTTAGCCGACCTACCCGGTGGGAAGGTTCCAGTTTCGATGCTCGGCGCTTTGTCTCTTTTTATGAGGGCAGCAATGTTCTGAGCAATATCTATTTGTTTTGGACGGAATACAAAGAATGGCTCTGGGCAACCCCTTCAAGCTACTGCAAAAGCTCGAACGCAAACCCACGATGGTGTCCACGGACGCCATTAAGGCACACCTGACCGAGGAGGACAAGAAGCTCCTTCAACAGATCGGTATGTCTGCGGGTCAACTTTTCGAGCGGATTCACGCGGATGTCGCGGTCAATTACGATCGGGCAAGATTCTACAACGAGATCACGCGGGCCGTCGAGCACTGGATGATCGGGCCCGCCATAGAGCTCTACGCCGATTACGCGACTAATTTCAATCATTTGCATAATGCCAGTGTCTGGGTGACCTCCGAGAACCCGACCTATCAGCGGATTCTCACGAAGCTGCTCGATGATATAAGTATTGAGGAAAAGATATTCGACTGGGCCTGGAACACCGCGGCCTTTGGCGACCTGTTCGTTAAGGTCAACGGTACGCCGGGTGTCGGGGTCATCTCTATCGACGACGATCAACACCCCATCAATCTCAGCCGGGTCGATCACAACGGCTGTCTGATTGGGTTCTTCGAGACACCCCAGGGCGAGAACCAAGGGAATCCGTCCACCCTGATTCCGCCCTGGGAAATCGTTCACTTCCGGACGCTTGGTGCCAAACGCAAGCGCCCGCAGTTCGGTGACCCCACGTACACGGAGTTCCGCAACAGCTATCTCATGACGGGCTCCGACAACAAGCAGGTCACCAGCCGATACGGTACGAGCATCATCATCAACAGTCTGGCGGCGTACAAGCGCCTGCGAATGGCCGAGGACAGCCTGATGATGGCACGTCTGACCCGCGGCATCATTCGTTACATCTGGAAGCTCAAGGTCGACTCTACCAACCAGGAATCCGTCGCCGAGCTCATCCAGCAACTCGTGGGTCAGTTGAAGAAGGCGAGAGCCTTGGACACGTCGCCCGGCAACCCGAATTTCGACAGTAAGTTCGGCCCGCTGTCCGCGGTCGAGGATCTGCTGATCCCGGTGTGGGGCGACACCAATGACCTTACCTACGACAAGATCGGGGGTGAGGTCGATATTCGGTGGATCGCCGACATCGAGGAGTTGAGAAACCAGCTTTCGTGCACCCTGCGTGTTCCGCTGAGTGTTCTCGGTGGATACGTTGACGAGGCCAGTGGGTCGCTTGGGTCGCAGGCCATCGAGAAGCTCAGTATAGAGTTCGCCCACACGGCCCGCCGTCTGCAGAGGGCGCTCAAGGCCGGGATCAAGCGTCTGTGTCAGATTCATCTGGCCTACATGAACATGGACCCCGATCCGCGGCTGTTCGAGATTTGCATGAGTGAGACGAGCACCGCCGAAGAGGAGACGATCAAGGACACCCTCAACACGGGGATCGATGTCATTCAGAAGATGATTGACACCGCGGTTGATTGCGACGAGAACGTTGACAAGGTCGAGATTTTCAACTACCTGAACCAAAAGATCCTCAAGCTGGAGGACTTCGACCTTCGCGACTACATCAAGACCCCCGAACAGATCGCCAAGGAGCGGGCTGCGGTCGCTCCCACCCCGGGTGAGGGTGATCAGTTCAGTCCGGGTGCCGAGCCCGGCCCGAGCATCGACGATATGACCGACGACCTGCGGAACGCCGACGAGCTCGCACCCGACGAGAGCCCGGAGAAGATGACGCCTGAACGTAGGATTAGGATGGTCGAGGTCAAGGGCGGCAAAGGGAACTACATCCCAATAGTAAACGGTGATCTGATCAGTTACCTGCCGATCACGGAGAGCTGTGATGGCGTCGGCCGTGTGCTCGACAGCCGGTGGCAGGATGACTGGAACGAGACCTGGAAGGATGTAAAGGTCAAGATTGAGAAATGAATGAGCTGATTGATAGGTTGATGCTGGTTACCGAGTCAAATTATAAGGGAATGTCGGCTATTCTCCGTGTGTACAGGGACATCGATGGTGGAAGAACCCCGTCCGTGGAGGACCTTGATGAGGGGTTGCTGACGATGTTTGAGTACTACAGCGATTCGGTAAAGTGGTTTGATGAGCATGAATACGATCCGCTTGGTGAGGGTTGGTTCATAACGAGGGAGGACGATGAGAGGATCAGAATAGATTGGAGAAAAAGGTTGTCGGAGATCCAATCCGCAATTAAATCGGAATCTGATCCAAGGAAGAAGATGAAGGCCCTTGATAGGGCCGTGAACCAGTTTCATAGCGACCAACCGATGTTGATGCATTTTGTTATGGGTTCTGGGGGTAAGGGCTGGGTTAAATACGAGTCGGTGGTGCGAGAGATCATAGACCTCCTTCAAAAGATGGGTAAGATTAAAGATCGAAGCGGCGGTAAGTGGGAGTATTAGTGGTGTAGAGGCCCGAATGAATGATACACCCGGTAGAAGGGGTCTAAAATGAGCAGTAAAGCGTGGATAGGTGTTGATCTTGATGGGACGCTCGCTTATTATGAGCCACCCATGAAGGACCCGAGTATGATCGGCGAGCCAGTTCCGGTTATGGTCAATCGGATTCTTCGTTGGACCCGCAAGCGGACCACCGTGAAGATATTCACCGCACGGGCCAACTGCCCGAATTTCGACCCCACACCGATACAGGACTGGCTCGAAGCCCACGGCATGCCGCGTCTCGAAGTGACCTGTATGAAGGACAAGTACATGATTCAGCTGTGGGACGATCGGGCCGTGCAGGTCGAGAGGAACACCGGGAGGAGAATCGGTGAACGAGCTCCTTGATAGATTGCTGGAGGCCGGTCGACGCAAGACCGCCGTGGGGCTCCTAAAGATGTACTTTGAGGGAGCCAGTGAGGAAGAGATTGACGCCGATCTTCAATTGGCAACGAGCGAGTCCGGCGTAAAGAAGGTCGAGGCTCCTATGAACTTCGACAAGTACCGCCGTCGTAGAGGGCCGGTTAAGGAGGGTGAGGATGTCCATGCACGATTCGTTCGTCAGCACCGTGAGGAGCAGGAAAGGGACGTCAAGGGCTACGACCCCAAGCACGTGTTAGCGAGCGCCGAGGATGGCGAGTTTCGGGTAGAGATTCACGACAATCATCGAGAGTTCACCATACGCAAGGCCGACCCGAGTCATCCGGTGCCCGGTGGTTGGTGGATGGGCTTTTGGGATGACGATCTGCAAGAGGTTCTCGGTATAGACCAGAAAAACTATGATCGGATGTCCACCGAGGAAAAGGCCAAAGCAGACGCCCAGGTTCAGCTAAAGAAGTACGCCCACGAGCAGTACTGGGACAAGTTCGCCGAGTTCTATCATCGGGACGAGTACGAAAAGCGTGGTCGTTCCGGCACCTGGCAGGAACGAAACAAGTATTGGAAGAAGCGGCTTCACAGGACGAACGAGGCTCGATTTCTCGAACCCCGCGGCGGTAGCAAGGGTGGTGAGGCCGGTGACTACTTCTATCACACGACGACCCGGGACTCACTGTACGATATCATCGCCGACGGTGAGCTGATTGTGGGCCGACCGCAGGACTCCGAGGTCTGGACCGACGAGCCCCAACAAACGTGGCCCGATGGATCTACCCAGCGCCGGTCCTACTGGTCCGATTCCGAGGCTGGCACCGTGGATTTCAGCAGGCCGCAGGCTGTCGTTGTGCGGGTCGCGAAGACATCAGTGCCAAACATGAAGGAGGAGTCGACTGGTGATTTCTACATGACGAAGCCGGTCGACGCGGATCTGCTTGAGGTTCTGACCGATGGCGGTTGGGTGAGGTTGAATCAGTTGAAGGAGAGCATCAATGGGGGTCGCTTGACCGTCACGGTCGACGAACGTCCGGAAAGGACGTTCTTTGTCGGTTATGAAAATAGCGGGCACCGAAGTGTGGCCAGGGCTACCATCGAGTACAAGGGCGACGACGCGTATATTCACTGGATCGAGGCCAACCCGAAGGGGAGCGGTTACGGGTCGGAACTGTTGCTGTTCGTCATCGAGCACGTCAAGCTAAAGGGTGCGAAATCGTTGTCTGGGTTCATAGAGTTCGGCAACGATGAATCCGTGCGAATGTTCAAGAGCGCCGGGTTCGAGGAGTACCATCGATCCAAGCGTGGGTGTTTCTGGAAGAAGGTGTTGTAAAGGTAACCTATCGTCGGAGACGCATCATGTCCGCAAGGGCACGACGAAAAAGGGAACGAAAGCGACAGAGAAAAGCAAATGAACAGCGAGTACAGAAACAGGTTCACGGCCACGGCCCCGACGACCCAACAATGTGGGTGCGGTGTCACTTCTACGAGGCCGGTGCGTGTGATTACCCTGATGGCACGCCATGTGTGCACTGGGTTCCTCATGAGGTTTACATCTCTGAGGAATTTGGTCCGACGGATTACTGCTCTGGCGAATGCCAAGCAAAAGGTATCCACACGTGGTGCGACCGTTGCCGGGCTCCGCGAGATAAGGAACCCAAATGATCTGCCGCCGGAATGGGGTCAAGTCAACGGTATCCAAACGTCGGTCGGTCTGATTCCGTACGACCTCAACGAGAGGTAATTGGTTATGTTTGATGAATTGTTCGATCGTCTGCGTCAACGCATCACCGAGGCCGCCCTGCCCCCGGTTCACCAGGCCATCAAGGATAAGTATGGCGAGTCTACTGGTTTGGTTGCGAGCACCTGGTCCGGTGAGGAAGAATGGTACAAGTTCCTGGTGCTGCTTGATGGCACGGTAATCACGGTTGATAATAGTCACATGGATACAATATCCGGTCACAAAGGTCCGATGGAGCCAAACGATGGTTTCTTGGTTAATGAATTCATGGACACCGGTGGTATCCAGGGCAAGATCGACGTTCAATCACGCGAAATGGACCTGTGGTATGAGAACAAGCTAAAGCCCGCCCAGATTCGAACAGTTTTGCGTCTGTGGAAGGAACACCGTTGTCGTTACCTGACGCTCGATGCAGACGGTGACCGCGTTAACGGTGCGGAAATCAGCATCGACCGGGTCGCCGCGGTCCTTGAGTACGGGCCTGAAATGCTGCAGCACGCGACGGCAGAGGGCTTTCAGATGGATCTGCACGACCACCTGCTGCACCTGAAAGAGAAGAGCGCCAGCCTGCCCGATCTGCAGCAAAAGGTAAAGGACACGTTCAAGGTCAGTGACGATCTCGCGTACAACAACTTCGAGGGTGAGGAGAACCGCTGCAAGGGGTGGGTGCTCAATGACGGGTCGGTTATACCAGTTGACTACGTTCATGCGGATGTCCCCGCAGAGATCCTCAAGCTCGAAGCAGAGGACGATGAAGAGGCCGAGGACCTGAATCTGCCCGCCATCGCGTTCGAGGAGATGATGACCAGCGGTGCGTTCCGTCTATCCATCATCCCCGACGAAGCAATTCTCATTGGGAACTCGGCCGGTAAGCTGACCGAGCCCCAGATCGCGAAGCTCAAGAAGCTGTTCAGGGAGTACGAGTGCGATAACGTGTACGTTGACGTTGACGGTGATTTCGTCGAAAGCCGTATCGACTCGATTGAGAGGCTCGATGCGATTCTTCGTTACGGCAAAGAGATGGCGATGAGCGAGCGCCGATCTCACAAACGAATCTGCGAAAGCCTCCCGCCGGTACAGGCCGAATTGAAGCAACGGGTCAGGCCCAGTCTCGATTTGGCACCAAGCACGTGGTCCGGTGAGGAGCACTGGCTCAAGTTCCTGATTCTGAATGACGGCAGCGTGATCCCGGTCGAGAAGTCGCATCGCGGAACGATCGTTGGTAGGAACCTCGTTCCCGGTCCTCTGTTCTCCGAGGATGAGGACCACTATCACAACCCCAAGCACGCCGCCACACAAGTGGCTTTCTACGACACCGGTGCCGTCGAGGGCAAGTTTGCTCCAAACAGGGGTGAGATGGACCTGTACTGGGACGATAAGATCACCGACGAGCAGATCGACGCCGCCGTCCGGTTGTACAAGAAATACGGTGCCAGCAGGTTGTACGCCAACAACAGGAAGGGTGCGGGCATCGACTCGGCCGAGAGACTGGAGGCCGTTCTTCGCTACGGCGAGGAAATGGCAATGGCCGAATCGATTCGTGAGGCCGTTGCTCCGGGTGAGGCCGGGTTCATCCGACCCGATGGTAGCCTGTTGACATTTGAGGAACCGTCGATGCAGCACCCGGTATACGCCATTCGATGGTTGATAGACAACGGAAAGATGGACCCGGACAAGCCTCCATCCACCCGCGAGAAGTACAAGCAGTTCATCAAGGAGACCAGTTACATTAGGTGGTACACGGCCGTCAACGGGTCAATGAGCGTCGAGATCAACATTCCGCCGACCGAGGCCCAGTTTAGGACCATAGCAAGTGTATCAAGAAACGGCGAGGAATTCTATTGGGATTACGATGGGTTCGGTGATCACCACACGGACACCGGTCGTGATCTCAACTCGCTCCGTTCGTTCTTGACCAGTAACGATCTGATTGGTGAACCGGTCGAGTCAGAGGTCTCGGCGAATGAAACAAATCCCTAGATAGTCGAGGGAATATGAATGAGAGAGCAATTCGTGAACTAAAGGCAATGCTCGGTCGTCTTTACACAAAGGCGGCACCGGATGACCCGGACAAGGAGGGCATCCTCGATTTCGTGGATGAACTCGACACGGAACTCATAGAACAGAGCAGAAAAGGCCGGATCGATAAATCCTGAGCCGTCTCTTTTTATGTGGGTGAAGTGTTCCATTTTATCGACTGGTCGAGTAAGGAGCAAGTCATGGTTACGTATCTCGCGGGTGTGGCTACCGGCGTGGTCTTCCTCAAGGGCGTCCTGCCGCTGCTCAAGATCCTCTACGGCAAGGTCGTGACGAAGACTGAGAACATCAAACTGTAAGGGTCCGTCGTTCGTGCATCCGGGTGGGGCCGGTGCGTTGAAACCGGCCCACCCCGGAAAAGGTTACGATATTTGATGATCTCCTCGACAACTTGCAAAGACGCAAATCAATCCAAGAGCGACTCGCTGCCTCGGCCCGGTCGCCAGCCTGCTTCTCGCGGGATGGTGGCAAGACCTATTACAACATTGATGAAATCGAAGGATGTCGTGTTCCCGGCAAGGAGCCCACACATACGTCGGTCAATCGAAGGGCGGGAACGAAATGAGTAAGGTAACAAGAATCCTGATTGGTGTGCTGTTCGCCGTAATGGCACTGAACTCCGCTTACCTTGGCAATGTGGTTTATGATCTGCAGAACCGGGTAGCACAAAACGACGCGTACGATTCGATGCTTGGTGCCAACTTTTGCGGTCTGGCCAGCTACGTCATGCCACCCACGGGCATGCTTACCGTGGCGTGCAAGAGCGTGGTGAACATCACCGTTACGGAGAATAACACAATAGACCTGAGGACCGGAAAGCCAGTGTCGTACGGCGGTACCGGTATGATAGTTGGTGACGGGGTCATTCTTACCGCGAAGCACATCGTCACGAAGCTTGATGACCCCGGGGTGTCCGCGGTCGTTAAATTCAATGATGGGGTGGTATCATTGATCGTTTCGTGGGCTGGTGATCCGAGCTCGGAGCTTGCTGTAGTGAAGGTTGATGCCGATACTCCGTTTGTAGTTGACTTTGTGACCCCTGGCGGTTTGAAGGTCGGCGATGCCGCGTGGGCTATCGGGTGCCCGTACGGTTTGTCGTGGTCGGTTTCCGCCGGTATTATCAGTAGAATGTACGAGTTCGACCCGCAATTTGGTACGATTCAGGTTGATGCTTCCATCAATCCCGGCAACTCTGGGTGTCCGGTGTTTGATCGCTCCGGCCGGGTGATCGGAATGGCGTTTGCTGCGTATTTAAACTCCGGTATTGGGTTCGTGGTCGGCGTAGATCGGATCATCGAGGTTCTCCCCGGTTTGATTGAGCAGGTGAACCAGTGATACACGACGAAGTTCTCCGTTTGCTGGCTGCGGCCGAGCGATACTTCACCGGTCCCGAATACAAGACGGTTTGTGAGGCAGCCAAGAAGCACTGGTCCGCCGGTCTGGCCGATGCTACGTTGACCGAATTGAAGAAGCTGCCCACCGCGGAGCGGCTACTCGACAAGTTGATAGAGAAACTCAAGGGCAAGAGCGTTGAGAAGACGCTCAAGGCCATCAGAGAGGGTAAGGCTGCGGACGATTCGATCGTTGCAATGATGGGTCTGTCCAGCCTGCTCACTCACGTTCTGATCGAGATGAAACAGGGTCGCCGCGAATACGGCATTCTCGTCCCGGTCATCTTTGAAAAGATGGGTAATAGGATCTACTCCTTGTAAGATCGCGGTGCCACGTGTCTGATGGATTCGAGGTTCTTTCCGACGAATCCGGGTTTCTGATGCTGGGCGAGCACGGTGGCATAAAAGGAGTCAAGGATGAGGTCAAGCATCCGGAACACGGTCTGCAGCAGATTTGGGCGAAGCTTTTGGAGCTGGAACATAAGATAGACATGCTCAACGGCAAGGTCTCCGAACCGAGAACGAGCTGAATGAAGTCGAAATCGACATAGAAGAGGAGAAGCCAATGGCTGGTGAGGCACAGTTCAAAGTCGGTGATGCGTTGCCGATCGTTTATCAGGCACCGAATGCGGAGAGTGGTCTGGCTGGAGTGATCGCCGAGATTTTCCTGCCGACCGGCGTCAAGAATACGGAGAACTTCCCGGACGTGGCGATGGGTGAGGTTTTGAACACCGGCACCTACAAGGGCCAGTTCACGCCGAACGTCACCGGTGAGTGGCTCGTCATCGTGCACAAGGCCGATGGCAACGGCAAGGTCATCAAGCGCTACTCCGTCGGCAATCACAACCTCAATACGGTGGGTACCGCCGTTGATGGTGTCAACACCGCCGTCGGCACCGTCGATGGTAAGGTGACCACGGTCGACGGGAAGGTTGATGGCGTCAACTCGAACGTGACCGCGGTTGGTGTCGCGGTCGTGGGCGTTGACGGCAAGGTGACCACGGTCGATGGCAAGGTCACCGCGGTGGACGGCAAGGCCGACGCGATTTTGACCGCCGTGAACAACATTGGTGCACAGGTCGGTGGGCTCGACACCCCCGCGATGGTGTCGTAAAATGTGGCAGACTTCTACTCGCCAGGAATCGTTCGATTGTTCTACAGGACCGTCGGTGGTCGGGTTGATGTTAACCCGACCGCCCGCGTTACCTGGCCGGACATGTCGGTTCACGATGCGGATGATCCCCGGCGTTTGGATGACGGGCTTTTCTGCCTTGAATTGCGGTTCGTCAAAGAGGGCACTTACCTCGTGACGTTCCACGAGAACGGATTGCTGACAACGATTCAGCACTTGGAAATTCGACGCGACGGACGAAGAGCTACGGGTGATAAGCTGATCAACCCATGACAAAAGCAGAGCAAAAACAGATGACCGATCTCTTCTGGAAGATATGTGATGTCATTGCTATCATGCAACCGGAGCTCGGTCGTGCGTACAATAAGGAAGAGGTCGACGTGACCGGCATGAACCTCAGCAATCTCGATGAGATGATGGACATACTGAGATTCAACGCGGTTTACACGATGTTCGACCTTGAGGCATGCCGACGCGACATGGTAAAGCTCGTGAACATCATCAAGTCGAATCAGGCACAGGAAGGTGGGGAGAGTCATGGCACATAATGACAAGTATGACAGCATGAGCGACCACGATCTTTTGATCGAGCTCAACGTCAAGCAGGATGGCCTGGAGAAGCAGTTCAGCAACCACCTTCACCATCACTGGATGTTCACGATCACGGCGCTCAGTGCCGCGTTCACGGCTGCCCTGGGGTTCGTGACGAGTCTCGTGTTGCTGGCCATCAAGAGTGGGGTCTTCAAGGGGTTCTAACATGGTGACAACGGATTACGTCAGTCAGAATGTGTTCGATTCGCATGGTCACACGGCGAACCAGTATTACTACCGGATCGTCGGCAACCGCGACAGCAAGATATGGAACTACAGAACCAAGGCCATGGAGCTCGGCGTTGACTGGCTCGATTCGGCCTGCGTTTTGGTGGAAGTCGGTTCCACCGGCACCTTCCCGGTGACGATCTTTGGGGATTTGCCGGCTGGCACCTACGACATCATCGTTTACGTTCGGGCTGGGGATGTCCCGGCCGATACCGATGATGTAGAGAAGCAATGGACAGAGACCAAGGGCGACGTGTTCGGTTTCTAAGGACAAAGGATTATGAATAACGATTTCATTAACTACATGATGGATAATAGGGATCGTCTTGCGGGTCTTGATCCGAAGGACAATCCGTGGGTCATCAAACACAATGGCAGGATCGTCGAACGGGCCCAGACACAGGATGGTGCCATGCAAAAGCTTACGAGGATCCAGCCGCATTCCATCTGGGAGGCTACCCGTAAGGATGGCTATGAGATCGTGAATGAGCCGGTGAAGGAGGGTCTTGAGCAGGATGCTTCCGATGCCTTTGATAATCGTCAGGATGAGATGGAAATCCACGTTACCGAGTTGCTTCGCAAGAGCCGTCCGGATGAGGAGATTGTTAAGACCCTGGCCGCCGACTGGGAGCTGGATGAGAAGGAGGCTGCAAGGGTTTTGGCTACAGCTAAGCAGCGGATTAATAAAGAGACCGCGGATCATGGGCTGGCAAGTCCGATTGAATCAAAGACCGTTACCGGCGTACTTAATCTGCTCAAGAAGATTAGGGAGGGGGTCATTAAGAGCTTTTGGGTCGTGACTACCCCGACTAAGGAATCCACGATCGATGATATTTGTTTTGAGGCTACGCCGGCACAGTTGGCAATGCAGGCTCACGGTGGTTTGAATGCGGCGGATATTGAGGCTGTTTACGACAATGAGAAGGAGGCTAGGATTCACGCCGATGGTCTTCTTAAGGGTCGGACCGCGGATGAGGGTAAGGTCCCGGATGACGCCGACCCCGAGGACAAGAAGATTGCGAAGTTGACCGAGGATTTTGATCCCGCTAACTCGATTGTCGTTAACCTGTATAAAATGTACAGGATGACCCCGGACCCGATTGATGAATTGCTTGGTGGTGAGACATCGGTGTCTATGGGTAAGGGCCCCAATGAATTCGTCATCATTGCGGATAAGAAGGAGTACACCGTTCGGGTTGAAGTCTCCGGTGCTAAGTGGAGCGTGGTGGTTGACGGCCCCGATAACAAAATTGCCGATGATCTCAAGCGATATATTGACCGCGACGTTGCGTTGATCGCACCCGAGATTATCGGTGAACACAAGCTGACCGAGGACGGTCGTGATCCCGAGGATAAGATCGGTGACGACGTGAAGCCCGACGAGGAAGGTCCCGACATCGATCGTCCCAGGGATCCCGCGAATCCGGCACCCGCCGAGGGTGAGGAGCAGCAGAAGGATACGATCACCAAGGAGTACATCGGCAAGAAGGAAGAGACCCACTTTTACATGGTTGGTACGCCGAGCAGCACGCCGACCGAGGAAGAGGGCGCTGATACGCCCGAGGATCTGCAGATCGTCGACCAGGAAGGTAAGAAGCTCTGGTCCGCGAGTGAGCAGGAAATCGATCCGAGCAATCCGGCTGATTTCCTCATTCAGGCGATTCAGGAACTGGAGATCGACGAGATTACCAGATCGGTGCTCGTCAAGTACATCCTGCCAGAACTGACGAGGGAGGACGAGGAGACCGAACCCGAGGAGATCGCCGACGAGGAGCCGACCGAGGATGCTGATACCGCTGCCGGTAAGCCCGACGAGGCCCTGCCGACCGGTGAGGAGGAAGAGCGGCGTCCGTTCGAGAGAAAGTCCAAGACCGGATCGAAGAAGATCGCGGAGCGCTGTTCCGCCCGCAAGGTCGTGATGCTCAAGGAGACCCACGACGAAGCGCTGTGGGACGGGATCTTGAAGGCCATTGAGGACAAGGACTCCAAGTGGGAGGCCGTGGTCACGCTGATGGCCGAGGTCTGGAACGGTGGCTTCGAACAGTGGATCGACAACGGCATCGCCGAGGAAGAGGGTCATCTCGCGATTCGCATGCTGCACAAGATCGGCACCGAGGCCGCCGAGAAGATGGCCGCTCTCGCCGAGGAAGCCATGCGGTCCGATTTCTATGGGATGGCTGTGACCGATCGTAACATTAAGAATCAGTCCGAGGAGGAGTTCGAGCACAACGCCGAGCAGCTTGATCCGCTCGACAACGAGTTCTATGGTGGGTTGGATGACCAACTCGTGAAGGATCTCGCCGCGAAGCTTGGCGTCGGTAAGACGGACGAGGCAAAGATCCCGGACGACGCCGATCCCGAGGACACGAAGATCAATAAGCTGATCGAGACCAAGGTTCAGATGGGTGACGACACGTTCGAGGTCGCCCAGGTTGATGATGGCTCGGATGACGTGGTCATCGACATCAACGGTCAGGAATATCGGTTCGAGAAGGACTTCGCCGCCATGTGGCGGGACGAGGCCACCGGTGATCTGACCTCCGACGGTTTGCAGGAGCTGGCGCTCGACGCCCTGAGCAACATGGAAGAGGATGAATACGCTCAGTTGGTCGCCGCCGGTGACAAACGAGACGACTGGGATCGGGACCGGGACGAGGAACGTGCCGCCCGTGATCGCAAGTCAGATCAGGACTACGACTCCCGCGAGGAAGATCGTCTGGCACGAGCCCATGCTGATGAGTCCAAGGTCAATGAGAAGGGCGCTGCCTGCACGAAGAAGGAGAAGCGTCAGGTGAAGCATATCGAGAAGAGTGAAAAGGCCGCTGGCAAGCCCGCGAAGAAGGCCGAGCAGGTTGCCCATGCGACCGTGAACAAGCAGAAGAACGAGGCCAAAGAGGACGATGCATTCGAAGTCGCCTTAAATGGAATATCGGAACAGGTTCCTACCGATGATATCATTGACGAACTGGATAAGAGATTCGGTCTGTCCGAGGACGACGCGAAGAACGTGGTAAGGAGGGCGCTGAAGAGTTATATCCACTCGGTTAGAAGTCAGTTGATTAAGGATGGCGACCTGACTGCTGATGAAATAGACGCTAATCTTGAGGACGAGATCAGGGAGCTGGAGGATCTGGATAGGGAGTCCGGTAATATGGGTGCGGACGTTGGCGAAGCCAAGAAGAAGCTGCCCGACGCCTTCAAGAAGAATATGTTCAAGAAGGGTCAGAAGGGTAAGAAGGCCGCCAAGGTGAAAGAGTCCAAGAGGCTGCCGGAGCGGAAGGTCACAAGTGGCATCGACCTGCTTAAGGGTCTGCTGGGCATGGGTCAATAAGGAGCAAGCACGATGTTGTTATTGGAAAGAATTATCGGCGAGGCGAAGATTGTTGAGTCCGATCGGACGAAGCTGCCCTCTGGCGTTCTGTGCCGGGTGAAGGAGCCCGTCTGCAACGTCAACAAGCTCAACGCCAACAACCGCAAGTACGGTTGGGACGTGGTCGAGAAGGTCACCGGCGATAAGACCCTGTCCGAGCAGATCGCGAAGCGTGCGTTGTTCGGCCATGCCGAGCATCCCACAACGTCCCAGTCCAACCTGGAGCTCGTCTCCCACGTCATTTGCGAGTGGGTGGTCGACAAGGACACCGACACGGTCTACCAGGTGTTCGACGTGCTCGACACCCCGACCGGGCGGATCGTCGACTGTCTGATTCGTGCCGAGTGCGGCGTCGGCGTCTCGACCCGTGCCGAGGGCGAACTGACCGAAGAGGTCGATCCGGACACCAAGAAGAAGTTCCATCGGGTGGTGGCCGAGAAGTACAAGTACATCACGACCGACTTCACCGCCGACCCCTCGACGTTTGGCACCATGCCGATCGAGGTCAAGCGGAATGTGGTCGAGAGCATCAAGACCGCCGCTCTTTGCGAGAAGGCCACCAAGGGCGACAAGCAGTTCGCCGGTGCCGTTCTCGAATCGATGTTGTGCAAGCACAGCAAGGATGAGAAGCACGGCAAGTGCGAACAGTGCGGCTGCTGCAAGGCCATCAAGGAGGCGACGATGACGATTATCGCCGACCCCAACGCGAAGACCGCGGAAGTCAATGGTGACGTGAACAACGTTGGCGTCACCCCGGCAAGTACCGATCCCACCGTGAATCAGACGCCGGTCGTTGTGACCATCAGTACACAACCGCCGACCCCGCAGCCGGTCGCCGGGACGCCGGAGTTCGCTACGCCGGATCGACTGGAAGCCGAGGCCGACGAGGTCGTGCCGGAAGAGCCGAAGCCCGAAGCCGAGGTCGACGAGCCGGACGAGGACGAGGATGAAGTTGGCGAGAACAAGAAGACAGCGGGCCGTCGCAAGATCAGCGAGGAGGTTGAGATCCTCCAGGCCGATCAAGCTGAGGTTCGTGACGCCACCAATCTCAGCGTCAACAAGCGTTTGACCGGTGGGAAGCTCGAAGCCATCCGCAAGATTCTGGGCGAGCCCACCTATCCCGATGGCGACAAGACCGGCGACAAGACCGACTCGCAAATGACGTGGGTCGGCGTGGCCGACGGCAAACTGTTCTCGGTCAATGTCGTGTCGGGCGACGATGGTCCGGCTACAGTGATCAGTGCCAACGAGCCCGAGACGGTTGAGGCCGTGGTCGAGTTCATGAACCTCGAACATCAGTGGGCACAGCCCGCGACCGAGAAGGTTCCCAACGAAAAGAAGACGAAGACCGCCAGCGCTACGCTGAAGGAGATGAACAAGCTGCGTATCGAGAACGCGACGTTGATGGCCGAACGCGACAGGCTCGCCGAGGCGGTCGACATCGCGGGTGACACCGGTCTGCAGTTGAAGGTCGTCATGCGAAAGCTGCAGGAGGCCAAGAAGGTCGAGGGTGCCGAGGTTACCGCCCTGCGTGCGAAGCTCGAAGAGCGGGCCGCCGCTGCCGCCAATGCGACCAAGAAGCTCGAAGAGGCCGCCACCCATATCAAGACCCTGACCGAGAAGGTCGTGGAACTGACTGTGGGTAAGGAACGGATCCTCAAAGAGAACAAACAAAAGATCGAGGGCGTAGAAAAGGATGGAAAGAAAGCTCTCGATGAACAAGTGAAGAAAGCACAAGCCGATGCAACGCGTACGGTCATCATGGAGTACGCGGAGCGGAAGCTCAAGGGCTTCAAATCAGTCCACGACAACGTTCGGGCACTTCTCGAAGGCTGTAAGACGATTGCAGAAGTCGACGAAGTCCTCGAAGACACGCGTGAATCCATGCGGAAGAATGCACTCCATTCCAACGCCCCGAAGGAAGTCACGGTCCGCGAGGCAAAGACGGGTAGCGAAGACGTACGAAAGAGAATTGGAAATGCCTTTACAGGCATGCAAATGGGGTAAAGAGATCATGGATCTTAACGAAGCAATCAGACAAGAAATGCTCCTGTTGGAGCAGAGACGGGATTTCCTTTGCGAGAAGGCGGCCATCAAGCCGTATCTCGAAGAGGTGAATCAGTACATCCGGAAGATGCAGAACCGCGAGATGACGCTGATGGAGAAGCGGAACATCGCCCAGTGCCTCGACAACGCCATCATGGAGGGCGGGATTCGGCAAGGGCAGCGGCTGTTCGAGAACACCACGACCGAGGATCACATCAGCTTCCTTGGCATTCAGTTGCCCGTGATCTCGGCGTTGCTGCCGTCCCTGACGCTGAACGACGTTGCCACCGTGCAAGCGCTCGATCGGCGTGTGGGTGCGGTGTTCTTCATGGACTTCCAGGCCGGTGGGGCGAAGGGCGACGTGGCTGCGGCCGAGACGCTGTTCAGTTCCAAGACCGGTCCGAACTCCAAGAAGGGTGCTCGTCGGTACGCGATGGCGGCCTCCGAGCGTGAGGACGTCGGTACCGGTAACGACACGCACAGTGGTACGACCGCCATCAACCCCGGTTTGATTCTGCTCGCCGATGTCATCGTCGAGAAGAAGACCGCGGCTGGCGTTTACGCCGTGATCGCGACCTGCTCCAGCGCTGGTGTTCTCGCCGACGTGGTTGGTGATGGGATCACGGTCAGCGGTACGATCAATGCGGCCGGCACCTACAGCATCACGGTCAGCGGGCTGGACAGCACCGATGACGTGTTGCTGACGTACTACTACCAGTACGATCTGCCGGTCGACGCCAATGGGAACAAGAATGGCGTTCCCGAGGTCGATCTGACCGTCACCCAGGAAACGGTGACCGCCATCGATTTCCCGGTCCGTTCGAAGTACAGCATCGGTGCCCAGATCGATCTGCAGAAGGCCCACGGCCTGAGCCTCGAGGATGAGCTCGTTAAGATCCTTGGCGGCTTGGTGAAGTGGTCCATCGACCAGAAGGGTCTGGATATGATGATTGCCGCGTCCTCTGCGAGCGGTGCTGCCACCGCCCCCACCCAGTGGAATGCCGCCATTCACAGTGGGCAGGCTTGGCTGTGGCACAAGTACGAGTTCCTCGATCGTCTGAACGAGGGCTCGAACAACATCTACGATAAGACCAAGCGTGGTGTTGCGAACTTCATGATCTGTGGCAACAACGTTGCCCGAGTCGTGAAGCAGCTCACCCAGGGCGGGGATTTCAAGGCGAGTGCTGCACTCGGCAAACAGCTCCCCACCGGTCCGCTGAACATCGGCAATGTGACCAGCGTCAACAACATGGTCGTGATCCAGAACCCGTTCATGGATTCGAACACGTACACGCTCGGTTACAAGGGCGACAGCTACCTGTACGCGAGCTTCATCTACGCTCCGTACATCCCGCTGTTCGCGAGCCCGACGCTGGTGACCAGTGACCTGATCGCTCAGAAGGGCTTCCTGTCGAGCGCCGGGTTCAAGGTCATCAACAACGGTCTCTTCTGCCAAGGGACCATCACCGCTCTCGGAACGACCGCCTAATAGGGCGATTGACCGACCAAGGAGGGTTACCGATGCCGGGGAGAATCAGGCTCCCCGGCATCTTCTTTATTGTGAGGTGGTCGTGATCACGCGAAAGATAAGGTCGCTCAAGGATCAGACGCTCGACACCAACGTTGATAGGAAGCAACTGGTGAAGGGCGAAGTCGCGGTCGTCAACTTTCTTACCGAGCCGCAAATGATGTCATTCGTCGGTATGGGCGTTCTTGAATTGGCATCGGACGCCGAACCAACACGCAAGGTCATCCCCGTAATTGGGGAGAGGCGAATGGCCGATGATGTAGTGAAACGCGAGGTCGAGGTGCCGCTGCAGTTTCTGCCCGGTTTTGACCTTGGCCAGCACATGTCAAGCGGTGTCTAATGGCCAGAGATTATACGAAGTACCTGACGTGGCTACGGAACGAGTTCCGGCCACTGACGCTGGCTACCCCGGAGGACACCCTCAAGCAGATCGTAGAGAACAGCATTCGGTTCTGGAACACCAATAGCGGATACAAGCTTGGTACCATGGTGCCTTACGCAACCGGTACCAAGAGAGTTCAGCTTAACGCACAGTTCAAGACCGTGGTAGATATCTACCCGGACAAGACCACCACGTGGATCTGGAATGACCACCCACTATGGACTCTGATGGGGATTACGGTCCTTGACAACGTGACCGGTGATTTGATCATGATGTCGGAGGCATTCCGTAATTACCGTGTTTATGTTGGCACCGATTTTCAGTGGGTGTTCGACAAGTCGGACGATCCAACGATCGGCGGTTATCTTTACTGTGTCAACGTTCCATCCGGTACCCAGAACCTGTTCGTGATGGGCACCAAGAGGATCCTTGAGGATGAGGACGTGAAGCCGGAGCAAATACTTGATTGGTTGTATCGTTACAGCAAGGCCCAGCTCAAACAAATCGAGGGTAACACGCTTCGTAAGGCCGGCATTGTAAACGTCGCTAACGATGGTCAGGAAATGGTCAACGAGGGGAAGCAGGAGATGGATAACCTACAGCAGGAGCTCTATAAAAACTCCCGTTGGGTTCTGCTTGCCAAGAAATGCTAAGGGTCGGAGACTGATATGTGTAGCACCGTGAGTGGGGGTCAAATCGATGACCCTGGACCAGATTGTAATTCAAGCTCTGGGATTGCTGGGGCTATTCGTCGCTGGGGCGGTGTCCTGGTCGCTCGCCCTATACCGGCTTTTGGCTTTCGAACGACGGCAGGTGAACTTGCTGTCTGCCTTAATCTTTATAGAGGAGTTCGGGCTTCTTTTTTTGGGAGTGTGGCTGGCCTATGACGGTTTCCATAACGGCTTGCTTCATGCGTTTATCAGGGCAGCATCAATCGCTGCCGGCGGGGCCGTTGCGGGAAGATGGATAGTCAAGAGAGCCAAGAGAGCCAAGACTAAGGACGATCTTAGTGTTCAATGAGCTTGTTGATCGTGTGTTCCGGATACGAGAAGTGGAAGCACCCGCTGTTTCAATGCCTGAGGAACAGGTCAAAATGCTCGGTAAGTTTGGGGATCAGACTGATAAATGGCCTAATCGTTTTGTCGACCAGAAGTTCTGGGTAATGAACGATGGAAGTATCATTCTGGTCGCATGGGAACACTCCGATACATCCAATCACGCCGATGTAGACGTTAGGAATCTGCTTAAATCCGGTGCCGTCCGTGGTCAGGTTGTCACTGATTATCGCGGAATTAGTCTACTCGCGGTCGAAATGTGGAAGAAACTGACCGATAATCAGATCGGTGTGTTGAAGCGAATGTCCGCTAAGCACACTATTAGGCTCTTGATTGTCGATGATACGTGGAGTGAGAAGGATAACGGATACGAGGTCAACGTCAGGTCTCCGGATGAAGTAGAACATATCCTTCGGTACGGTCCGGTGGAAGAGGCTACCCTTGGTGACATTCACCGAAAGCAGCGTTCGGTGTCGATGCTCTTTCCTACCTTTGATGACCGCGTCAAGAACGTTCAGTTGATGGGTGGCGTTCGTTTGAAGGATATGGACGACGACAACTGGCACTTTGAGGTTCACAGCGGCACCAAGAAAGATGTATGGTACGATTGCACGTTGCATTTCAAGGACATACAGGATCAGCTTGAGCGTCTCGTTAAGGATCGTAGGCTTTGGGTTGAGGATAGATCGAGGGTTGATCTGCGTAAGCTCGCAGCCGCGTTCATCGAGAAGGTCAACGTTCAGGTATTCTGTTCATGCCCGGCGTTTCTGTACTATGGTTCGTCGTACATTCTTGGCAGACCTAAGTATGACGCTAAGTACACGGACCCCGAGAATAGACCGCCGAGGCACCGTAACCCGAAGCAGTACGGTGCCGTGTGCAAGCACTATCAGAACGTATTGAAGGCGCTCCCATTCTACACGGGGACCATTGCGAAGTGGCTCCGTGATGTGTACGCTCGTGACATCGCTGGTTACCAGAAGGAAGCAATGCGAGATTTCGGGTGGCTGCAGAAGGCTGCCGGTGCTCTGAGCAGACGTAAATCGAACGTTGAGAAGCCGGACGACGAAAAACGTCGCCGGAGACCTTCCCGACGCAAGCCGGGGTGGGAAGAGCCTGAAACCAAGCCTACCGATCAGACGCAGCCGGAAGACATGGGAAATACACCGGAAGATGTTCCGGAGAATGAGTCGCGATTGCACGAAGAGATCAAAGAGATCAAAGAGGTACCGAGACCGGATAAGGGCTCGGACCGCCAACCGGCAAGGTCATTTCGTACCGCACGCCGGTACGAGACCGTGAACCAGGAACAGATGGTAGCTCAGTATGGAGAGTGGACTGACGAGCTCGATGAGGAGTCGTATTGGCTGTTCACTGACGGCACCGCGGTGTCGGTAGTCACGTTCGAAGCCGCGGCTAAGGATGTGAATATGAGCGTTCAGGCGCTGAGAAGGACTGGAGCGTTCACCGTACAGGTTGATGCACCGTCTGGGCGGATTGATCTGTGTGGCATACGCAAGCCGAGTCTGGAGCAGACGGCCTGGCTCATCAAGCTGATAATGGCAAACGATATTGAATCAGTTGAGGTTGAGAACGGATCCACGGCAACCGGTGACGATTTTGATGGTGATGGTGACCCTGAGCAGATAATGAAGGGTGTTGCCGATTTCTTTAGCAGGAAGCGGCCATCCGAAGATGATTTCCTGGAGAGTCGCCAGTGAACTTTTACGATCTCGCGACTAGATTGACCGATAGGATCCGCCCGGTAAACGAGGAAGTCGCTACGTTGGCCGGGCATGAACAGAAGATGATCAATAAATACGGCCAATCGATGTCGATGATCAGATCCAACTACGGCGGTGAGGAATATTATAAGTTCTGGGTTCTAACCGATGGCACCGTCATCTGGGTGGAATATGATCATGGCTGGACCGCTAGGTTGGCCGGTACTAACCATGGTGATTTAATGGACTCTGGTGCGGTTCGTGGTTATGCGAACGATGATAATGGTGAGTTGGCAATCCAGTGGAACGTGATGCCAAACTATACCCAGATAGAACAGATAACGAAAATTGCGACCAAACTGAATATGAAGCGTATGATTAGCAATAGCTGGGGGGAGGATGAAAAATCCCATTTTGGGCTAATCAAGTCCCCGGAACATATTGACTACATCATCAGGTACGGAAATATCGAGGAGAAGAAGTTGAAGGAGGATGGTGCAGCACCATCCGGTGGTCCGGCACCGGCTGCTGATGGAATGACTACCGAGAACGATATCGCGGCATTGCCGACTGAAATCGGTCGTGGTCGTGGTCGTGGTCGTAGGAGAAAAAAGAGGACGCCGGTGATCGGGGTGAAGGAGGCCGTTGAGGAGGATCTGAGCCGTCTGCGTAAGGAACTCAAGCAGCAGATGGTAAAGCTCATGAATCGAGATGAGTTCCAGGTCACCGCAGACGCGGTTCGCTCTTTCCAATCAACGTTCGGTGAGGGCCGTCCGCGAACGCAGCGGGTCGCTATTAAGGTCGAGCGGCAGCAGAAGGACGCCCAGAAGCTTTATGGTGATATTCTGCGGGAACACGGTGATGACCGCGGCAGTCTCGAAATGGTGATAGCCGCTATGCAGGAGGGTCGGCCCCTTGGTCAGTTTGCTGGTATGAGTAAGTATGATTACTTGTACGGTACTCGGGTTGAGGTCACCTTCCAGGGTATCGATTTGGTATTCGAAGCCAAGGTCGATTTCATCTATGACCCGACTCAGTCGATGTACGTTGGTGATGACGAGCTCGTTGACAGAATCGAGGAAGAGTTCGGTCGCTTTATAAAGAGGAAGAAGAACGTCATTTACCCGGTGGGTGGTAAGTTTCACCCGGACTTTTTCGATCAGTTGAAGTCCATGATGTCGGATTCGCAGGAGCCAGAACATGAGAAGCAGAGCGAAGAGATTGCTTGAGGCCAAGGATCTCCAGCTATTCCGTAGAATGCTGGCGATGCTCGGTGAGTACGATACGAACGTTCCGATGACCGGGGTTGGCAATCTGTTTAATACCCTGGCCAAGAAGAACACGGCCATCCTGCCGAAGGACAGGCATGCACAGGCGATTCTCCGGCATGTTTTCTCCGGCGACAACTCGGCGGCGTCCATTCATAAGATGCTGAACATTCGATTCTCCGATCTGCCGGATGGGTTCAAGCCGATGGCCGAGAAGGACGAGAAGCGAATCGTCGCGTCGTGGTCTCGTGATGGTCATGTCTCCGATCGAGTTCGTGACCTGGTCGACTGGGACGCCACCGGCAAGCAGGGTAACTGGACCGACATCAAGGGCGACAAGGTCGAGGTCGCCGACACGGTTGAGGAAAATGATGAGTAACACCGTCGTCATGAACAGATCAGAACAGAAGGCTGGGTATTATCGGCTTCATTCGGCTGAAATGGCCAAGAGTGGAAAGGCGTACCGAGTCAGGATTAAGTTGGCTGTTCTTTCCCATTACGGCGGTGGGTGTGCCGTCTGTGGTATTGATGACCATAACCTTCTGACTATCGATCACATTGGTGGTAGTGGAAATGAACATCGGAAGGTAACCGGCGTCGGTGTTAACTTTTATAATTGGCTTATTCAGAATGACTTCCCGGGCGGGTTCCAGGTGTTGTGTTGGAATCACAACCGCTTGAAATACGTGAACGAACGGTCATTCTCATTGATCGGCGGGAAGGCGGAGGTTTCGAGGTTGTGTAACGCCCGTGTGAAGCGTCTCGTCATCAATCAATATGGTGGCCAGTGTCAATTCTGTGGTGAGACTAACATCGATGTTCTTACCATCGATCACGTGAACGGTGGCGGAAGAAGGCATCTCAGGTCGATCGGCAGGAAGGCCGGGTCAAGTTTCTACCGTTGGCTTCGTGACAACGGTTTCCCGAACGGATTTCGGGTTCTATGTTTCAACTGCAATTGCGGAGAAATGGTCGGGGGATAATCAGATGAATATGGACTTGTTCGAGAGCGTGAAGAAGATTGATGTCGGTGCCGGGTCGCAGCCGGTCAAGGACTGGAAGGAGCGCTGGAGCACCGCCGTCAAGCCGAACACCTTCCGCATCGTCGAGACCGCAATGGGTCCGAAGATCCTCTATCGGAACACGAACAGCCAGACCTTCGTGACCTGGCCGCGAAAGATCGAGGACAACCGGATCGTCGGCGTGCCAAATCGGTCGTGGATCAAGGAGGCCGTCACCGAATACTTCACCGACCCGAAGGCGTTCATGAAAAAGATGAACGAGAACGTTCAGGACCCCACTCGGGAAGAGATGTTGGAGTTCCTTCGTGGTCAACTTGGGACCGAGGAGGGTTTCGAAGGTGACGCCGAGGCCGCCATGTACTGGTTCGCCAATAACTACCACGGTGGCCAGGATAGCAACCTGTATTCCGTTCTGAGTACATCCGATTTCTCACCCGGTCCAATCGCACGAGGTCCGGAGAAGGAGTCCACCGAGGAGGACATGTACAACCTGCTCGTTGACGAGTTCGCCGGTGGCCAGCGTGATACGGATGAGTCGAAGGTTGCTGAGTGCGACGTTCCCGGTACGATGCCGCCGCAGGAGACGCCGGATGTTGATGCCGCGAAGAACAGCATGGAGGACTACAGCGAGACCGAGGATCCGAACAAGCTCAAGGACAAGACGAAGGAGAACGACGAGCTCAAGACCCGTGAGGTCCAGGACAAGGAGCTAGAACAGAAGCCGCCCGAGACCAAGGAATCGAAGGTCAACGAGGCAAACATCCAGACCAAGCATGAATGTTCCTGTGGGTCCCAACACGCGTTCTACGCTGAGGATGAGGAAACCGGCAAGGCCGGTTATTGGTGCACCCGGTGCAATAAATGGCGTGGCACCAGCGGTGAGTCGAAACCGGAGGCAAACGCCCCGAAGACGAGCAAATCGCCCAAGACCAAGGAATCAAAGACGCCGGTGCAGAAGCCCCGCGGCTACCGAATCCGCGAGAGTCTGCGGTTCTGTCCTTCCTGTAACAAGACGTTCCGCAGTAACGAGGCCAAGTGTAAGTGCGGTAACGAGAGGACCGAGAACCTGTCCGAGGGTGAATATTCCAACATGGTTGGATTGGATAAGCCAATCTTTAAAGTGGAATACACACAGGACGGTCAGAAGAACAGCACTAGAGTGGCTGCATTCGATGAGGATGATGCCAGGCGCTCGGTTGAACGGATGAAGCGTGGTGCCAAAGCGACGAAGGCCGTTAAGGTCGGTGAGGCTAAGGCAAACGAGGATAACTATCGGGTTGATAGACCCGTAAACGGGCCCGACGTTTCATACGACGATGCTGTTAAGAATCAGGGTCTGGCCGCGAAGGCCGGAAAGACACCGGGTGATTTCGATGCCGATCAGGTCGAAATCGGTACCAAGGTGGAAATGGAGCACACCAATGATCGGGAGAAAGCTAAGCAGATTGCTATGGATCACTTGACCGAGGATCCCGAGTACTATAAGAAGCTCCGTAAGATGGAGTCCGGTGCCCGCGACGAGTCCGAGGTTGAGCATGATTTGATAGTCGATTCTGGTCACGACGGTATGGCTCACTGTAAATGCGGTAAGTGGGAGTATCAGATTACCGGTGAGTTAGATAAGAAACGAATGCAAAAGGAGTTCGAACGTCATAGGGCCGGTCGTCCCCGCCTTTATCGGTCTCAAATTCTCGGCCGAGATGTAACAATCCCGGAGAACGAGTCGGTGTCGCCGTCTTCCACCATTGACCAACTGGCCGAGGAATACGCACAAATCATCGCCGCGGATCTTCCGGATGGGGGGACCGGCGATATGAGGATGGAGGCCATCCACACGCGAACCGTCGATCTGTGGAATGATTTCAATCAAATAGTGGCGAACAAGCTCAAGGATCACGGTGTTACCATCGTCGGTGAGGGTAAGGTGCCCGACGATGCCGACCCTGAGGACAAGAAGATCGAGAAGCTGACCGAGGGCATCGTCGCTCTGCTTAACAGTATGGAGGAGATTCCGCAGGACGAGAAGGACGCCATCATGGCCGCCATCGAGGACGGTCAGATGTCAAACGAGTGGCCGTCCGAGGAAGAGATGATCGACGATCTGAGCCAGCAGGAGGATATGGTCGACCCTGAGAAGCTCGGTTCCGATATGAACCTCCGTATGGCATGGCTCAAGTACGTTGCACCGGTCAAGGCACTGGCCGCGGTCGGTGAATCGAAGGTGAATGAGCAGTTCCCCGAAAAGATGATGCCCGGACAGAAGCCGTACACGGATGAGGAGAGGAAGAAGCGTGAGGCGTTGACGTCGGCTGCAGCCAAGGCCGTTGATGCTTTTGGCGACGACGAGCTCGAAGCGTACGCCGAGCAGATCAAGAAGCGCCAGCAACAGGGACGTAAGTAATGGCCGAGGTCACTAGTAATCAGGGCCAGGTAAAGGGTGCGATGAACGAGCTCGCGTCCGGTATCAGTAACCTATCAAGCAAGAAGATGGGAGTTGGAATCGCTGCCATGTACTTCATTGCGGACATGAAAGAAGTATCTTGGCCAAAGGTGGCAACGATCGCTGGATTGGCACTGGTTTTGATCGTCCTGCAATGGGTGATCGACCTAAAGAAAGTGGGCAAGAGTGATGGAAGACCTACTCAATAGGCTGCGTGCGGTAAACGAGTCCGACAAGCATTACCGGGCCAAGGTGGATGTTGATCTGCATGTGGAGGGCGTTGAGATCGAGAGCGTCAGCGACGTGGTAATCGAGTACGAGTTGAACTTCGAGAGCCGCGATTGGGGCGTGAAGGACGTTGATCTGATGCTGTTTGGCAACACCGAGATCGAGTTCCAGATCGCTGGCGAGAAGGCACCAATTACCATTCAGATGCATTTGTCCGATGCGTCTGTCTCGTGGGTCGCCGGTCATCGGTATGCTCCGCAGAGTGTCAGCATTGTAGCGACCAAGGACGGTCAGATTCAGGAAGCTGAGATCATAATGGAGTACCTGGTGCCGGGTTGATTTCAGTGTTGATGGACGGATACACTGAGTAAAGGATATGACGCAATTGGCCGCCGAAATTCCGATGCAGAAATGTAGTGGCAAGTGCGGTCGCTTTCTACCATTATCACCGGACTTCTTCTACCATAACAAGCGGTATAAGACCGGTTTCGTACCGGATTGTAAAGACTGCAGGAAGGATTACGTCGCGAGTAGGTCGGTGCAAATCGGGCAGTACAAGAAGTCGTACAACATCAGGGTACGAGGGCGAATTAGGGCGAACGATTTGGTGCGTCGGTATGGTATCACTAGGAAGCAGTACGACGAGATGCTGCGGATACAGGGTGGTGTCTGTGCCATCTGTGGGAAACCGGAGACAAGAATTGATGGTAGGACCGGTACCACGTTTGAGCTGTCGGTCGATCACGACCATAGGGCCGGTCTGGTTCGCGGTTTGCTATGTCACAAGTGTAATCTTGGGTTTGGCATTGTCGAGGATCTTCTTGAATCGGTCGTTAAATATGCGAAGGAGAACGGCTTATGTCAAGAATGATCCCAAGAGAAACCATCGACGCGTTGCGACATCAGGTAAATGTTTCCCTTGAAAACTATGGAATCTCGTGCGTGCTTTACATTCCAACGAATGCGTCATACTCCACATCAGAAAGGAAGGACGTATTCGCCGTACCAGGTGATCTTTCCTATTCGTTGTACGACGCCTCTGTGTTCATCGAGTGGGGTGTCAGTGTCTATCGGTTGAAGCAGCTTGGTCTGTACACCGAGGATATGCTGCCAATCGTTGCATGGTTTCCGAACGTCGCGACGGCAAGAGAAGGTTCAGAAATCGGCACGGAGGTTGCCATTGATGTAATCCGTCGTAGCTACTTCACGGTCAGCCCCGAGTTCATTCCGAACGACTACGTTGGTAGTGAGGCGTTCGAGGTCGTGAACCCGGCTGTGAAGGGCATGCACGACGCGATTCTGGTACAGGGTTGGTCAATCGTTCCGAGGAGAGTCAAGAAAACATGAGAGTAACGAGAATTGAGAACACGTCGGATCACGATGTTACCATTGAGCACGCCGACGGTACGCAACGGGTGTTGAAGCCCGGCCACAAGGCCATGAATCTCAGCGAGGTCCGCAACATCGAAGAACTGCGGCGTGAGATCACCGTCATTCAGGATCTTTCGGAGATCACCGGTGGCTGATATCAACTTTCGTAAGGCCGGTATTCATCTGGTGGCCAACAGGATGGCTGATGATTATAAGGCCCAGAGGGGCGTCGAGATCGAGGGCTTCGTTCAGGAGTGGATGGAGCATCACATGGAGGATCTGACGCAGGAATACAAGGATGACGTGTTCGAGACGTTCATGATGTTGATTCAGCCATGAGCACAAGCGTCACGAAGTACGTTGATGATACACTGAAGGTGTTGCTGTTCACCCGATTTGGTGACCTGCTTGGCATGAACGATGGCGACGATGACCAAGCCACGAAGATCGATCGCAGCGTCATTCAATCCCCGCGGGAGACGGCGCTCCGTAAGATCGCCGAGAAACGCGGTGAGGACTTCCTTGAGTTCATCAGCTTCTGGCGTGTCGCGACAAACCCGGCCTGGGACCGTCAAAGGACGCCACTGGCCCGCCGCGGTGTCTGGCTTACGAATACCGACGCCGGTCGGTTGCACGCAATCAACGTCAAGGCACAGCCGATTGATACCGTGTACAACGCGTGGTTCTGGAGCAAGGACCTCGACAAAATCTACCAGTGCGTTGAGCGGTACATCTTTTGGCAGCAGGACTACCCGAAGATCGACCTGACCTACACGTTCGACGATACCCGGTCGTTCAGTTACTCGCCGGAGCTTCACTTCGGCCAGATCGAGGATGAGTCTACCACCCCGCAGGAGTTCGATCAGGGTGTGATGCACGTTTGGCGGATGCCGATCAAGCTCGATGCGTGGGTGCTCGACGGTTACCAGGTCAGGACGATCACGAAGATCCGACTGACGTTCTACGACAAGGATTCGGTTACCAATTACTCCGAGATCATTGTACCCGATTCTGACCAGGACACGGCGCTTGCCGCACAGTTGCTGCTGTCGACCGGTAACCTGTACGCCATCGATTCACTCGATCTTGTGACCAACAGCCTCGTGGTGCCAAACGATAGGCACTCCGACTTCTCGGTCGGTGATCGGGTTCGGATCCAGGGCTCTACTAACAACGATGAATCCTACGTGGTGAACTCCGTCGCGTTGGTTGGTGGTAAGACCGTCCTTGGTCTTACCGGTGCTCTCAGCAGCAATACGGCGGACGGGTCTCTGTACAAGGTGAGTTGACATGAACGAACTGCTTGGTAAGCTTCTGCACGTCAATGAGGATGCGGCCGGCGTCAACGCTCTATATAGAGTTTACCACGACGTTGAGCGGGACATCGATCCAAGTCCTGAGGACGTGTTCACGGCCCTGCACATGATGCAGGAGTATTACGTCGACTACCTCCACTGGTACGATAAGGGGCCCGTTAAGACCCGCCGTGAAGATAAGATGATCATCGAGGACTACAGGAAGAGGCTTCGTGAGGTTACGGCCGCGATGGGCGGTCGCGACCTAGGTGGTATGCTTGTGGCGCTCGATACGGCAATTAACCAATGGCATCGTGATTACCCGGTCATCGCTCATCTCAATATGGACCAGGAGGACGAGGAGCTGGAATCAGTGGTCGATAAGGTAGCCGAGATCCTGATAAAGCTCGGCCGGTTGTCCAAGAGCAGTCCCTATCAGGAAGGTGGGAGGCGTCATTCACGATAATGTGGGTGCCGACTCGTTTTATGGTAGGTGAAACGTTCGCGTCTTGATATAGGAGATGGGTATGTCGATCTACCTGAGCCCGGGTGTTTACTCCAGCGAAAAGGACCTCAGCGATATTGTCACGAGAGTTGCCACCGCGTCGGCTGCTCTCGTTCTCTATTCCGCTAAGGGAAGCGTGGATGAAATCAAGCTGATGACGAACGATCAACAGTTCGTCGATGAATACGGTGAGCCAGATCCGGCATCCGGCCACTACGGTCACTACTCGGCGTTGGCCTTCCTTGGCAAGGGCAATACGCTCTACTGCCTGCGGGTCGCCAACAATGCCCTGTATGGTGGCGTCAACATTCAGAAGAGTACGTCGGTGGGGGTCAACGCCGCGTTCTCGACCGGTAAGTCCAGCAAGACGTTCGCCGCGGATTCCGGTATGACGAATGAGACGGTCATGCAGATCGTGGGCGTCAACCCCGGTGTGTGGAACAACAAGGTGGGTATCACTATCACCGAGGTGAAGGGCGGCGATGATCCGATCGTTACCGATCAGTACACGTTCAAGATCAACGTCTTCACCCAGGACGCAGATGGTAACTGGTCCCAGGTCGAGACCTGGAAGGTCTCCCGCAAGACCAAGTACGATGGCTTCGGCAAGCAGTTGCACCTGACGGACAAGATCAACGGCGTCAGCAAGTACATTCACGTGCTCGACAGCGCCCTTGCCGACACCGTTCTGCCGACCGCTCAGGCCGATCGCCTGACGTTCGCCTCCGGTTCCGATGGTAGTGCGGTTTCGTCCGCCCAGTTGATCGCCGGTTGGGATGAGTTCATCAACCCCGATCGGATCGATGTCCGCATTCTGATCAACGGTGGTGAGACGGCGCTCGCCGTCCAGACCGAAATGAAGGTCGTCGCCGAGGCACGCCTTGATTGCGTGGCAATCATCGACATCCCGTGGGCCTCGCTCGCATCGACTACCGCCATGACGGCCTTCCGTGATACGCTGTTCGATTCGAGCTACTGTGCGTTATACGCCGGGTGGTCCCAGATTTACGACAAGTACAACGATAAGGTGATGGACGTCCCGAGTTCGGGCTACGTCGCTGCTCAGTACGCCTACAACGATTACGCCGGTAAGGCATGGACCGCCCCCGCTGGTGACAATCGCGGTGTGCTCGACATTCTGAGCGTGACCGGTCCGACCGGAAAGATCGTGTTCACCGAGGGTGAGCGTGATACCCTCTATCAGAAGCAGATCAATCCGCTGCAGATTTTCAGCGGTGCTTCTCCCCGTCTGTGGGGTCAGAAGACGATGCAGAAGAAGGGGTCGGCCACCGACCGCATCAACGTCCGGCGTCTGCTCATTGTCATCGAAAAGGCAATGGCGATTTCGCTGCGTCAATTCGTGTTCGAGCCGAACGATGAGATCACGCGGTTCCGAATCGAGGCCATGTTGAACGCCTATCTTGGCGACCTGTCCGCCCAGGGTGCCTTCCAGACCGAGGGGGAGGACCAGGGATTCCACGTGGTCTGCGACGAGACGAACAACACCAGCACGGTGATCGACAACAACGAGCTCCGAGTGGACGTTTTCGTGAAGCCGTCCCGTGCGGCCGAGTACATCAGACTGCAGACGATTGTGACCTCGACCGGCGCTTCGTTCGAGGAACTGATCGCACGCGGTGTCAGCTACTAATAGGAGAAGACCATGAGTAAGATGGGTGCTGATAACCTTGGTGCCAACCTCACGAATCTGGCCCGGAAATACCTGTGGGAGGTCATGTTCTCGAATCCCATTGGTGGCGGAGACGCGGATGCATTGATGCTCCGTGCACAGTCGACCGCGGTCCCGGGTTCCTCGTTCGGGTCGATTTTGGTGCCGTTCAAGCAGACGCCCGGTGTGAAGTTCCCGGGCAAGCTGAGCATGCCCCACACGTGGACCACGACCTTTGTCGAGGGCACCGATGGCAAGGTGTTCGACGCGGTATACAACTGGAAGCAGTTGATCGTCCACGACCGTCTCGGCATTGGTGGTCCCGACCAGGTGATCAAGGCGGACGTCTATCTGAGCCTGCTCGATCAACAGGGTGCCGCGACGAGACGAATCAAGCTCGTCGGCGCTTATCCTGAGTTGATGGACGACACGCCGCTCAGCTATGACGAAGAGGCGGCCATCATGTGGACCGTGACGTTCAGTTATGACCGGTGGGAAAACGCGTAACAGATGCAACTCCTCAAGTTCGACATCCCCGGCGTTCTCGGCACTCTGACCACACGAACGTGGTCAATGCAGAGATCGTATAACTGGCAGTTGATGATGCCGTTTACCGTTCACGGCGTCATTGGGATCTTCGTGTCACAGTATTGTCAGGACGTGAAGTTCGGGGATTACAGCATCAACGAGTTGACATCGGTACGATACGGTGCGTTCCAGCGTTTCTACGCCGGGGTCGACCAGATCGACACCATCGATCTCCAATTCGTGATGCCGACCGACAACAGCGTATACGATTTCTTCCGGTACTGGAAGGATCTCGTACGCGACAAGAACGGTTATTACGGCGTGAAACGCGAATATGCTAAGAACATCTACATCATGACATACGACAGGACCGGTATTCAGTCCGGTCAATATCTGTGTCATGGTTGCTTTCCGAAGACGTGTCCCCCGCAGGAGTTTTCCTACGGCAAGGACGACGTTCACCGTTGGGGTCTCGATCTGAGCGTCGATTACATTGAGCCGTTCAGCCTGATCGGAAGTGTGGAGCAGGCTGTGGTTGGTGCAATTGGTAAGATTCCAGGCGTGACAGCACTCGGTAAGTCGGTGCGTGGTATGCTTGGTGGATAAACGAAATGAGGAATGGTTATTTTCGAAAGGGTAAATCAGATGAATGATGAGAAGAATGTCGGTCTTGAGCACCTGGCGTCCCAGATTTCGCAATATCTCGGCCACGACTCGTGGGAAGACCTATGGTCGGAGCGGCGGTACGATGAATTGATTGATGCATTACTCGAAACAATGTCGCAGGATATCCTACCACATGGAGTTAGTAGGGATGAAGGCAATCGGACCTTGAATGGCCTCCTATCAATCTTTAAGAAGGAGTCCGTCGAGCCGGAATCCAAACTGCTGCTCGCTGGTCAAAGGGACGTGAAGAGGCTGGTGATCTTGATGAAACGGATGATCCGTGGTTTCAATGCCGGTGATTATGACGAGTCCGGCAACGAGTCAAAGGTCAACAAACCCGGTTTGACCACTGAGCTATTGGAAAAGTATAATGGTAGACGAGCTTGAGAACTTTCACGTTATCACGCTGCCGAGCCGTTGCCTACCGTACGATGTCAATCCGGCGGAAGTTATGGCACGTGCTTACCTTGGCAAGGATGAGATTTATCTTGCCGAGATCACGCCGGACAACCTCGATTCGAAGTTTCTGCCGGTTATGAAGGGTGCCATCAGGGGCCTCGATCCGGAGCAGATGACGCTCGGTGACCGTGAATACTTCATCCTGTGGGAATACATCAGGTCGTACTCGAAGATGCTCGGTCTTGAACTGGTATGCCTGAACTGCGGCAAGGAAATCGAGGTCCAGTTCGACCTGAGCGAGCTCGATGTGATTCAGCTTCCGGAGGACTTCAAGCAGCCGTATCATGTAAAGCTGCCCAGCGGCACCGATGTCGATTTGCGTTTGCTGACGGTTGCCGACGAGATCGCAGCCGCCGAGTTCGCCCAGAAGAGCAGCGAGGTGCTGATCTACCGTTGTGCACGGTCGGTGGTCGAGGAGGCCGGGATCGTCGAGAAGATGGAGCAGCTTAAGCGGTTGCCCGCGGCTGATGTTGCGACGATCCGTGCTTTTCATGAGAACTTCTATCACGGACCGGATATGAACGCCAGGTTCGCCTGCCCGAAGTGCGGGAAGGAGGACGAGATCGAGGTTCCCTTTCGATTTGACTTCCTTTTCCCGCGTGGTTCGGCCCTTACAAGAGCTTTTGGAACGCGAGTTCGACCTTAAGTTTCATGGCCACTTCTCGATTGACGAGATCCGAGCCATGGACGTGCGAAAGATCGACTGGTTCCATGGGAGACTCAGCAAGCAACTGACGGACATCGAGAATGCGACCAAGAACGAATAGAGACATCTTCGGCAGGTTCAGCAGCGGCGAGTTCGATATCGACCGCAGCAACATGCAGATCCTACAGATGATTCACGCGAAATACAGCAGGGAGTACCTGCCGTTCTTCGCAATGTTGTCTACCATGTACGGTAGCAGCAAGCGTGGTAAGGAGATCAGAGAGGAAGTCATCTGGATCAATCAAGTCCGCGGGATCATCGAGGCGGCCATCTTTGGCGGCAAGGTCAGTGGTGACCAGGCCACCGAACTGTACGATCTATTCGATAAGATCGAGGACCGCAAGCAGGTATTCATCGACGAGGTCAAGCAGAACCAGTCCCTACAGCAAAAGATGGATAAGGTCCAGCAGACCGTCGGCATCTCGACGGGTGATCTGAACATCACGAAGGACATGTTGAAGGCCGGCGTCAAGCAGGCCAAGAAGCGGGATATCGGTGGTGATTTCCGGCATAAGCATCCGGAGTCGAGCCATCGATTGAGACGAATCGGTGAGGGCATCAAGGTCGCCGCTCTCGGGCCGTTCTCACCGGTGTTTGACCTGGTGTCGGACCTTAGCAAGATGCTCGCGTCTCGATTGGGTCGTGGTGAAAATCGTCGTGAGTCGAGGTTGATGACCAGTCTCGGTCTTCATACAATGACCGGTTCTGGTTTCCAGAGTCCGACGCCAACGATGACCCCCGGAGCAAACATCACGCCGATGTCCATGCCGCCGACGCCGCCGCTCGCAATGGATCCACTGTTTCAGTTCTTCAACAACAAGGCGTATAAGGCCAAGTGGACGAGGGAGCTTCTTGACCGCATGAAGAAGGCCGGACAGGCCAGCATTGACAACGGTTCGTTGCTTCGAATTGGTGGCGGCATCCTCAAGTACACCGCTCTGATTGCCGGTGCCGTCATTTCGATTAAGCAGTTCGTGAATCTGTTTGGTGCCGCGAGGGAGGCCAAGGAGGCCGGTCGAAAGGCGGTAATCGCTGGCACTGACCTTGGTAAGGTGATCGCTCAGAGGGACGCCGAGGTTCAGAGCATCGGCCTTGACGCCGCGGCTGCAAAGTACAAGAAGACGCCGCAGCAGGTCATCAAGGAGTCTGCGGAACGCGAACACATTCGTCAGAAGACGATTGACTCCGGTATCAAGGCCCAGGAGTCCACGATTGCCAGAATCGGCCGTTTGACGCCGATCGGTGCTGCGGCTAAGGCGGTCGCCAATAAGGTGTACGGCAACAAGCCGAAGGTACAGTCGGTCGAGGAGCTCCAGAAGCAGTACGAGCGGAAGTTTACTGTCACACCGCCGAAGATCGACACCAAGCAACTCGACGAGATAGTGAAGGGCGCTATCAGGAAGATGGAGGAGACCTCGAAGTCCGTGGATAAGCTGACAGAGAGAATCGGCAATCAGAACGATGCAAAACCTGTCAGTGTCGGCAACCCGTTTGATTCGGCGGACCCATTGGTCACGCAACTGTCATCCGGTAAGCTGACGATCGGAGGTAAGTGATGTCGCTGGTTCCGAAGAGCGTAACCGATGTTGGTCAGAAGGAGCCGGTTCACCAGACCACATTCGTGCGGTCGCAGATGACCACCGAGAAGAATAGTGGTGGTCAGTGGAATCTGGTTGGCTACGTGATGCCGGACGGCAGGCCGATTCCCCAGGAATACCTAATTACGGTGACGAGCATTCGAAATCGGTGCTCGATCGTTTCTCCAATGCAAGAACCGATCCGTATGGAGGTCGAGTCCCGTTGGGATCCGTTCATTCCGTCGTCGATTCTGAATGAGGGCAACATTATTGCCCAGGCTATGACCCGAGGTAAAACGTCGTTGATTACGCGTGCATCTAGCCGTCGTATCTGGCAAGGCTCGTCACCAATCCGACTGAACCTCAAGATGAAGTTCCAGGCCATCAACAATGCTGTGAGAGAGGTCGTCGAACCGGTGCGTCTGTTGCAAGCGATTGCTCTGCCGAGCGAGCCGAAGAACAACGGCAAGGGTGCGGATGTTGGCCATTTGTTGGACGCGGCCAAGGACCTGTTCAGCTTCGACATCTCCGGTGCCGCGGCAAACGCGAACAAGTTCCTGAGTACGGTGCCACTGGTCTCCCCGCCCGGGCCGACGCCGTTTACGGTTGACGGTATCCTCGACCTTGGCGAGGCGAGCACTAATCAGAGAACGAAGGAAAACGAGATCAGAGAGGGTCTGCAGGGTGGTGATGTTATTATTATTGAGATCGGTCGCTTCTTGACCTTTTACAACGTGATTGTCAGTAGAGTCTCCGAGGAGATCCCGGTCATGATGACTAGGGAGGGTGATCCGGTAAGTGCGGTGGTCGATATTCAGTTCGAGACGTATGAAATGATCACTACCGAGGAGCTAGCAAGGATGTACACCAAGAACATAATGGCGGGTAGGGTATGAACCGGACCGACTTCTTCGAGAAGGTGACGGTTGATGGTGTCGAGGAGCGGGATTTCTTGCGAAATCCGCTATCGACGTTCCCCATGAACTACAAGCCGTTGTACTATCGGGTGACAGCGGCCGATTTCATGAGACCGTGGCTTATCAGTTACAAGTGCTACGGTGTCGTTGATTTCTGGTGGTTACTGATGTTCCTCAACGACATCGAGAATCCGTTCACCAACCTGGAGGAGGGTATGCTCCTCATGGTGCCCAATCGGATCGATATCTACGACTTCGCTAAGAAGTATAGGATCGTGTAATGCTCGTCATCGGCAACTATGCTCTTGGTCTCAAATTCGGTGACATCGAAATGCCGGTCTCACCGCAGATGATACAGAGTATATCAGTGACCCTTGACATAGACCGTCTGTTACCGACGTTCAAGATCGCGATGAAGGATGCGACCGGCATTCTTGGCGAGATTGCACCGTACGACAAGACGCTGAACGTGGTTGAGCTACAGTTCGCCAGAAGTGACAACCCGAAGAAGTTCAACACGTTCAAGATGGCTGTCAAGAGACGCAAGCCGGACGCCGACCGCGGCATCGTGATCGAGGGCGTGCTCGATGTGCCGAACATGCTGACCACCGTCTATCAGCGAGCCCTGACCGGCAGCATCAGGACGAGCCTTGAGACCATAGCCAATGATGATCTGCAGATCACGAACACGGACATTGCCGCATCTCTCGATTATCGAAAGACGATCCTACAACCGAGATGGACCGATGCGAAGCTGTTGAACTGGATGGCCGACAATCTGATCGGCCGCGACGACGAGACCGGGTATCATTGTTTCGTGAAGAACGTCGATGGAAACCAGACACTGGTGGTCAAGAGTCTTGATGAGTTGCTGTCCGGTGCCGTGCAGTACGGGTTTGTGGTGTCACCGAAGCCGTACAAGGATCTCTATCCGGTCGTTGATTACCGGGTCTTCGACAATTCGCAACTGCTTGTCGATCTTGGTGCCAAGACTCAGGATTACGGCTACTTCAACTACGCAACCGGTGCTTTTGTCACGCCGAGCTTCAGTGCGGCGGACTGCCCGGCGCTCGGCGAGCGTACGCTGATCGACGACGACAACACCAACAACAGCGTGTTTATGACGGGTCTCGGCCGGAGTAACGATTTCACGTCGGACTTCGCCGGTAGGATCTCTTCGAGCTATCACAAGCGGGTGAACAACTTCGTCAACATCTGGATCAGTACGTGGGGGCTGGAAAGTGTGAGTCCCGGCGACGTGGTCCGTCTGCTGTTCGGTGAGGCCCTGGCTCGCGGTCAACTGTTCCTCTATCACCTGTCTGGGTATTGGATGGTATCAAGGGTCGTGCATCTGCTCGGTCCGAGCTACATGACGAACATCCTACTGACCAGAAACGGCATCGACACCGACTTCGAAACTACTTTGATGAGAGCAGAGAACCTGAAACGAAGATGAACGTGGACCTACAGAAAGAGGACTTCAACTACGGTGGCATTTATCGGGCGACGGTTCTGGATAATAACGATCCGTCAAAGCTCGGTAGGGTGAAGGTTAACGTGTTTGGGGTCTTTGAATCGATTGCCGCCGCGGACTTGCCGTGGGCGGTGCCGATGCAACCGATTGGCCCCGGTGCCGGTAACGGGTTCGGGGTATTCTCGGTGCCAGAGGTTGGTTCGAATGTCTTCGTGATGTTCGAGGGCGGTGATGTTTACCAGCCAATTGTTATTGGGTCAGCGCCGGATGAAGTTCATGGCCTGCCGTCGGATAGGATCACCAACTATCCGAACAGACTAGTTGTGAAGACTAAGTCCGGGATAGTCGTGTACCTTGATAACACCGATCGAAAGATAAGGATCACCCACCCAACTGGCAAGTACGCTGAGATGGATTCGGGTGGAAATGTGACGATATCGGCTGACGAGGTCACCGCGACTGGTGATCTTACGGCAAATGGCGACATAAAGGCTGATGGGAAGGTCCAGTCGACCGATCCGTTCAGTATTGGTGGGGTGCCGGGTGTTAGCGGTTCGTTCACGACCAAGGATGACAAGAATGTCGTCGTTCAGGGTGGGTTGATCATTCAGATTTTGTAGGTGCAGGATGGTGAATGAGAATCTGATAAACATCGGCCTGAACGATGTTAATCCTGGAATCGTTACCGGTGCGTCGGTGTCCCACGGCCTCGTCACGTCCGTCTCCAAGAATAATACGGTGGCACTCACCCCAATAGGCGGCATCGCGGTGGCCCTGATCAATAAGAGTGGCTCCCCGAGCGTGAAGGGTTCGGTCGTAAGTCCCAGCACGGAGGTTGATGGTGCCTTCATCCTTCAATCAAACGAGTTTGATGCCATTGGTGTTGTGTACGAGGGTGGGGTTGCGGATGGTGGTCTGTGTTTCGTGGTTGTGGCCGGAGTGGCGGAGGTCCTTTTGAAGGACGAGACCGCCGGGGTTCGTGGTTACTGGGTCAAGGCTGCCGATACAGACGGACGTGCTCAGGCGACTACCGCACCGGATGGTGTCGGTGCACTGGTTGTCTCGGAGCACTTCCGTGAAATCGGTCACTGTCTTGAGTCGGTGGATGCCGGAACGAATGTCCTTGCCATGGTCATTCTTCATTTCAATTGATGGTACGTCATTGGCCACATCGACCATCGTTGGTTCTTTTTATGGACGGGAGGAGAAAGCCTTAGCTGCTTTGTAATATATGGCCACATCGGTTGGTGAAGTCTGGTCGGATCTTGACGGTAGACTTGAACGGGACGATCTCGGTCAGGTTCGTAAGGCCGTAAATGTAGATTCGGTGATGACATCGATTGATAACATACTTCGCACATCGCCGGGTGAAAGGGTGATGCTGCCGCAGTTCGGTTGTTCGCTGCGGGCGATGTTGTTCGAGAATATGAACTCGGCCCTTTTAACCCACTTGTCCCGTCAGATTAAGAGCTCTATCGAGCTGTGGGACGACCGCGTAGAAATTGTGGAGGTCTCCCTTCTACAGGAGCCGGACCTGAATACGGTGTCGGTTGTAGTTCTGTTTGCCATTGCTGGCCAGCCAAAGATATATAAGTACGTGGCCCATATCAGGGGTGAGATCACATGAGCACGCCGGTTCTGAATTATGCCAACTATGACTTCAACGACCTGGTCCGGCAGTTTCAGGACCGCATCAAGCTATCGGATTCGTGGAAGGATACCTACAGATCGGGAACCGGTGAGACGCTGATTGAGCTTATCGCGTACGCGTTGAACATGGGCTTGTACTATACCGAGCGCCGGGCCACGGAATCGTTCCTGCCCACCGCCAGGCTGCTGTCGAGCGTAAAGAACATAGTTGCGGTTCTGAATTACCAGCCGAAGAGGAAGTCCTCAGCGGTAGGAAGTCTCACTTTCAGCATTGGCGGTGTAAATGATAAGATAGTATTCATTCCAAAGTATACCGAGTGTCAATCTACGAGTGGTATCAAGTACATCACGAATGAGGAAGCGACCATAGAAAAGGGCCAAACTTCCGTGGTTGTTAGTTCGATACAGGGCCATCTGGTTCGGATGGAGGTGTCCGCCAATGGTGCTATCAATCAGGAGTACACAATAAACTCCACCAAGGTAGAGAATAGCGCTGATTCCACCAACCCCACATTGAGGGTGCTGATAGACTCTGTTGAATGGACTAAGGTGGATTCGTTCATTTACAGTACATCCACCTCCCCCGAATACACGGTAAGAAATAATCCCGACGGCACCGTTACGATTAAATTCGGGGATGGTGTTAATGGGTCTGTTCCCATAAACGGTGCGTTCATAAGCATCAGTTATGTTGAATCGGATGGTCTTAGTGGGAATGTTGCCAACGCCGGTCAAGTGACCACGGTCAATGATGTCGTGTATGACGAGGATGCAGAGGCAATAACGGTTACGGTAACGAATTCTGGGTCGTTTCTTGGTGGCGATGACGAAGAGGGGATAGAAGAGATCAGATACGAAGCGCCAAGAGTTTTCCGAACCGGTCAGAGGGCTGTGACAAGGGATGATTTCATAACGATCCTTGATAACTATCCTGGGGTCGCAAACGCTAACGTCTGGGGAGAAACGGAGGAAGCGGCACTCCTTGGTGTCAGTTCGCTGGTCTCCATGAGGGGCATTGTTAGAATATGTGTGGTCCTGCAGGAATGGCTAGAACCCGACGATTCGTTTAAGAATACCCTGTCGGAATACCTGTATCATAACTATGCTGAGATGACCGTCAGATACGAATTCATAGACCCAGATGTTGTATACGTGATCCCGGTCGTATCGATGAAGGTTCAAAACGGTCATTCGCTGTCAAACACCAGGACTCTGGTGGAATCCGCCGTGTCCGATCAGTTCACTCTTGGATCGACCACTAAGTTGGGTGAGATAGTTAAGTACAGTGACATCCTTGGGGCCATAACGGCCGTTGATGGTGTCTCATACGCGAACATGACCCTTGAAATCAGGAATGAGTTGAGTTCCACTTATGACTCCTTCTACGATTACGGTGCCGCTTTGGGGGTCGTGGATATTAAGCCGGAATCGGTACGACTATTCATTGATGGGGTGTATGTAACGTCCGATTCCGACAACGGCGATGGAACAGGCAGTTTCACAAGCGCTGGCGTGTACACTATCTCCGGATCCATTGATTATTCGACCGGGGTCCTATTGGTTGATATTTCCCCATCCCCCACCTCAGATGCGGTGGTTAGATATCAACAGGATGACGATGGAAATATAACAACTACCATGAGGCAGGTTGCCAGGCTTTATGACGTTGATTTCACGTCGGTTTCAATAGAATAGGGGACCAAAATGAGATTGAGTTGGAGTTGTAATTGGGGTTTCAGACACGTTAGGAATGGTGTGGTTATATGGCAGGAGAGAGTTAACAACTTTCTGGTCACCGAGGGAAACAGGGCGATTACTGACGTGTTCATGCGGGCTAACGATGCCCAATACTTCCCGTTTACCAACTTTTACATCGGTCTGTATCGTGGGTCGATTTCGAAGGCGACGGCCTTGTCTACGATTCCAGGAGAACCGTCTGGTAATGGGTATTTGAGAATGGTAATAGAACGGTCAAATATCGGGTTCCCGACCATGGAGGTAGACGACGACGGGGATTGGCGGGCGGTATCAAAGGAAATAACCATAACCGCATCAGGCGGTTCAATCGGCCCGGTTGATGGTGGATTTCTCGGCACGTCCAGTGATAATACCGGTGTCCTGATCGGTGTTGTGGCAACGAGTGTACAGCGGACGATCATAAACGGTGATTCGATGATTGTTCAGTTGAAGGCAAAGGTGAAGTGATGGCTGGCCTGTCCAATTATTGGCGAAATAAGGTTCTCAGTCATGGATTCGGGAAAGAGGTGTACGCTGCACCGTCCCTCTATTGGGTGGCCCTGTCACTTACCGATCCACTTGGAACCGGTCTTGGCATAACTGAACCATCAGGCGGTGGTTATGGTAGGATTGGTACCGCTTCTTCGGATTGGAACGATGTTTCGTCGTTCGAGATTCACAATTCGGCTATGATCAGGTTCCCAAGGGCCCTTTCCAATTGGGGCGAAATACTGTATTTCGCAATATTCGATGACGAAACTGCTGGCAACATGTTGGCATACGGCGTGGTAGCACCGTTCACAGTTTCGATATACGACGTAGTTCAGTTTGATCCCAATGACCTGGTTGTATCCTTGTAGGCCGTAGACAATGGAGAATTTTACTACTTATACGGAGAGTGATGTAGGCGGTAGGATAGCCGTGGCGGCTAGTGCTATTACCATTAATGAGATGGCTGGTAGCACCGATGCGGTGGTTTATTATGATTTCGGTGTTAATTATTTCTCAGGCGACCTTGTTCACGAGGTCCAATTCACTACTCCACCGTTGGCCGAGGCTGATATCAGTAGTTTTCTGTACTTTTGGATGATGACGAACACGACTTCGAAGAGGCCATCATTGATTGAATCATCCGGTGAGAACTATCAGGCGTGCTTTTTCAACAGATCCGCCGGTGGCCTTCCGTTGATCTTTCTAAGGTTGGTGGAAGCCGGTTCGGTTGTTAACCAGGACTTCTCCGTTACGCTGGCTTGGTCAACCAAGTATTACTTGACCATTATTCGGGATGATGATGGTGGCGTCAATGGGACCGGTAGATACACTGTGTACATTGCAACCGGGAATTATTATGCATCCGGCGGTACTTTGATTGATACCTTAACCAGGGACTGTGGTGTTGGTTATCAGTTGGATTTTAGGTACCTATTCGCGACCTCCAATCGTGGTACTGGTACCGCCACAGTTGATGGTCTGGTAGAGAACCTGAATACACACGATAGGCTCTACCTCAGGGGCGGAATGCCGGAATGGAGTGAACTTAGTCCATGTCCGGAGGCAAAGAATCAGTTTGGCTTTGAGAGTTGTGGCGGACTGTTGTACGCGGTCTGTGGTCTCACTACCGGGTCGGTTCATTCAAAAACCACGTACGCGTACGACCCCGATTCCGATTCCTGGGAATCCGTGGCGGACGCACCACACGAGGTTCAGAGCCCGGTGGTAAGATCGGTCAACGGGAAGTTGTATTTGATAGGTGGATACCGGAGTGACCTCGGCCTGAAATACGACAACTGCTACGAGTATGATCCGGATACCGATGTTTGGGCCGAGAAAACGCCAGCGCCGATTGCTTTCGAGGATGCGTACGCTGTGGTGATGGATGAAAAGATATACGTATTTGGTGGTCTAACGAATCCAGGACATAACCTGATACCATATATACAGGTGTATGATCCGTCCAATGATAGTTGGGCCCAGATTGATTGGCTGACACCAAGGGCGCTGGGTGATGGTTCTGTCACCATCAACAACAATGGTATGGCGTTGATAATAAGTGGAACTGATGACATGGGCGGGTATCCAGGGGACATAAGGGCAATAACAAGTGTCCTTAAGTATAGATCCGTCGATGATAATTGGTCTGCATTGTCGTCTGTACCGGTTGCGAGAACTTATCACGAGGCGGAGGAGGTTGATGGCGTGGTGTACACCCTTGGTGGGGTCAGGGTCGACCTGACGGATTTTCTGGATACGGAATTGCTGTACGACGTTGACCTTAATAAATGGTCAACCTCAAGACCATCGTTTCTCGTTGACGCGGGTGGTATAACCGGGGCCGGAATGGCGAAACAAAATAGTACCGTTTATTTCTGCGGTGGATACCACTATAATGGTACTAGTTTTGAGTTTCTAAGTGGTTTATATAGCTACTCAAGACCGGGGGCTGGTGACGGTAGTGGGACGCTTACCAAGTTCGTAGATTCGGTTTCACACTTCGTGACCAGACTGTTCAATATACCATCAGACCTTAGTCATGAGGCGTAACGATGGCAACCTGGTATAGCGACGATGGGCTTTACTCCGACGCCGAGGAAGTGGCTGTTCTTGATGGCCAGTTCGATATGGTGATTGATGAACGGTCCGTATCGAGGCCATTGACCGATGATGATTTGACCGGCGAGTTTGATATACTTATGTCGTTTCTCGGCGGTTGTGGTATCGACTTATTGCAGTGGATGCCGGAGAAGTTTAGGTCGTCCCAGATCCTGGTCGATTACCTTAGGGAGGTTGGCGTACAGTTTTGCAACTGGTTGACGCAGGTCAGTGACATAGTAAAGCTCCTTAACACCAGCACGACCAGTGACACTAAGTACCTCAGATATCTTGGTGCCATGATCGGTGTTGAGTTCCCCCCGGAGGACGATGTTACGGTCGATGAGATGAGGAAGAACATCTCGTTGGCTATAGATTGGTACAAGGTCAAGGGCACCTACAGGGCCGTCCAGATTATATCAATGATCCAGCGGTTCACGGTGAATATATACGATATGTGGTCGGACGACTACAGCAGCTTCGTGCTCGTTGATTGGTTCTCCGGCAATGAGGGTGAAAACCCTCCTGGTCTTGACGCGTCGTACTATAAGACGCCACACTTTGGCGTTGAGGTTCTGCTTAATCGGGTGTATACTGGTGGGTCCGGTGGCATTAGTGGTGGTTCACCGTTCCTTTGGGCCTCAGATTACCTCGATCAACTGTATAGAAAAGTGGAGGAGATGCGACCAGCCCATACTGTGCCGCACTATATACTTCTGCTAAATCCGAAGACCGATGAATTCGGTCATACAGTCGAGGTCGATGGCAATATTCTGTGCAGGGTAACGGGGGATTGGGAGTACAGCACTAAGTACCTCGATGAAACGACGAGTTATGAGATGTGGAATACCGATGATGGGGCGATTCTCGATGAGTCGGAGACCTCGTTCCTCCAATCGATTACCAAATGGACGATTGGAACCGGTGTTGGCGACATCACCGAGCCGAGTTGGGATGTCGTCAGCCCGGTGGTGAGTGGTGTAATCGACACCTCCGATATCACGATATCAGACGATATAATCACGTTCGAGTTCGTCGTCCCGAAGGCGGTTGTCCAGGCTGGGATCACGGAGGTCGGTCTCTACATCCCCGGTGCACCGGACGTACTGGTGGTCGGGTCAACCTTCCCGGCTATTGAGAAAGACGCACGCACGGAACTAAGGGTCGTGCTTGAAGTCCATAAAAAGGACCTTGGTTAGTTTTATGTTCGATAGGAGGTTTTGATGCCCACGAACATTGGTAACCAGACGGTATCGGTCTTCTTCCACTCGGTGGCCAACTCCGGCACCTGGAATAAGAGACAGTTGAACGTCCGTCAGGTCGGCATTTACACCGGTGGGTGGCTCACGGTGGTCAACGCGACGACCGCACGAATCTCGGCGCTCGTTTGCGAAATCACCGATGGTACGTACCAGGTGAGGATCTCGACCGGCGACACGGTCAACATAACGGTCAACAGTTCGACGCCGTACCTCGTCCTGAGATGGGCTTACGGTGGGACTACCGCCGACTACATGGAGCTGATGGCCGTCGCCAGCCCGAACGCCAACGATCTGATTCTCGGTAGGTGCACGTTCGCCGGTGGTGGGGCGCTGAACGGCTTCGACTACAGTGAACGATCGAATCCGAGCACGCACGATCAATACTTGAAGGTCGAGCCGACCGGTGATAACGAACTGCGGGTGAGAATCCGCGGTGGTTATTACCAAACGTCCGCGGCCTCCGTTCAGGTGCCGGATCAGAAGAGTGACGCTGTTACCCCGCCCCTTGCGAACAGTCAGGTCTACCTGGTCTACGTTGATACCGATGGCACGGTGCGAATCGACAGCACCGGCACGCCGGGCGTGAATCCGGTTGCTCCCGATTACGCCGGCAAGCTGGTTCTCGCTGAGATTACGCTTGCTGCCGGTGCGACAACGATCACTACGGACGACATTAAGGACGTGCGTCCCTTTGTCACCGGTCACGCCCCGAGCCCGGATGGCGTGACAATACTAACCGATGGGTCGGGCAACTTGAAGACCAGGGACCCGGTTTACAACATGGCCCGAACGATTGGTAGCCAGCTTGTCAATCTTTCAACATGGACGAAGGTCTCGGCACAGGGAACGGTCAAATATTCCGGTATCGGGCCGGTCGTCTCCGGTGTGTACACGTTGCCCGCCAGTAAGCTATACAAGCTCAGCTACTCGGTGGTTTTCGGGGCGCTGTCCAGCACTCCGATTTTTGAGGCCAGATGGAGAGTCCTAACCGGCGACATCACCTGGTGGTTCGCCGACGACGAGTATAATCAGTCGATGACGAAGGTGGAGGCCAAGGACGGGGATGCCCTCGTCACTCTGTCCGGGACCTTCCTGTTTCTACCGTCCGTTCAGAGTACGGTGCAACTGGAGGTCAAGACCAGGGACGCGGCCGGTCAGTACGGTCACGTTCTTTACGCTACAACCAACATCTGGGCTGAATAAGGTTTGATATGGGCTCGACAAATCACGGAACTCAGACGGTTTCGCACAAGTATTACGAAGAGGTCACCGCCAACAACCGCAACGTTCGGTTGAAGGACATCATTGCACGCGGGATCTACGACGGCGGTTACCTTGAGAGGACGGACGATACCGAGGTCAAGATGACCGCTGCCACCGTCGAGATCGGCGATGATAACGTGCAGGTGAGGGTCGAGACGTCGGCATACGCCTATATTCGAAACGATACGGTCGACTCCGGCGCTCTGTCGCCGGCAACACCGTACATCGCTCTTCGATGGGCTTACACCGCGACCCAGATTAACTATATGGAAATTCACATGCTGTCGTCGGTCTCCGCTGCCCAGGCCAACGATATCATCGTCGGCAGGGTCGTGTTCAGCGGTACGGTGATCACCGGGTTCGACTACAGCGAGCGGACTATCCTGCCGGTTGCGAGCCAGTGGTTCCGGCCAAGACAGGAGGGCAACGGTACAAACTTCATGTACGTGCTCGTTCGATCCGGCCGTGTTCACACCGGCAGCGGCTATACGAATATCCAGGAGTACAGCGTCGGACCGTTTGTGGCCCCTGTTGCCCCGTACTCCCGCATCGACCTGATTTACATTGACGACAGCGGCGTTCCGCAGGTTCTCCAGGGGACACCGGCTGTCACCCCAACCGCACCAAGTTATGGTGGTCGCCTGGTCATTGCCGAGGTCACCGTGATCAACGGCGATACCGGCATCCCGCAGTCGAGAATCCGAGACGTGCGAACGTTCGTCTCTCGCAACGTAATACCGGACAACCAGACGGTCCAGTTCAACGCGACGACCGGTAGGCTCGAAGCCAGAATACAGGGTCTGCTGCCGAAGTGGAACGTTGATGTATGTGACGCCAACAACTACACGACACCCGGCCAATTCGTCAGCCCCGTCGTGACGTTCAGCGTTCCGTCGTTCGGTTCCTTCGGCGGCACGTGGGCCTACTACGACAGCTATTGGCTCTACAACAACTCGGTCAGGCTTCGGATGACGGTCAACAGCGTCGGTTCCAACACCAAGAACCTGAAACTGTTCGCCGTCGATAACTGGGTATACGTCTACGTGGACAACGTCCTGGTCTTCCAGCGTACCAGCGTGTTCAACACGACCAACGCCCCGTTGAACATCGCTCTCAATCTGACCAACGGTCAGCACGTGATTGATGTGGTATTTGCCGACCAGGGTGGAGAGGCATACCTAAACATCCTTGGCGACATCGTTGATGGAACCAACGTGAAGTTCGTTTCGTAGCATGGGCATCCTCATAAATCACGCACATAGAAGCAAGATTGCCGGGGTCAACGGTCATTCGATCCCGGTCGCGACGGTTCACACCGAGAAGAACGTATCGGAGATCCTTCAATCGGGGTGCTGGTCGGGACAGAAAGTAATGATACTCGGCGGTGGGCCGAGTATGAAGGGAATGAGGTTCGATCAAATGCCGATCGGCCTCAAAATCGGCATCAACAAGGCGTTCCAGGATTATCCGGTCAACGTCAACTACGCAATGGACAAGCGATTCTTCGACGAGATAACCTATCCGCAGAAGGCGGATCCAAAGAATGCGGATCTTCGCCAGAAGTGGGCTGCATTCGCCGGGATCAGGGTGTTCCTGAGGGTGGACCCGCAGGACAAATTCGGCCCCAGTGTCTATCTCGTCGAGAACGTGACGCAGAAGGCTATCAGTTTCGATCTCACGGTCGGGATTTATGGTGGCAAGAACAGTGGTTTTGGTGCCCTGATGCTTGCCATAGCATTGGGTTGCACTAAGATAGGTCTGCTCGGCTACGACATGAAGGTTGACACTGAGCAGAAGAGGACACACTGGCACGAGGGTTATTGGCACCAGCAGCACCGAGACATCGACGAGGAGCTTAGGTCAATGCAGGTCAAGCTGGATGCCTTCCGGGAAGAGTTCGAAGAGTTCGCGGATTCAATACGACAACACGATATACAGGTATACAACCTCTATCGGGGCAGTGCTCTGAACTGTTTCCCGAAGGTAACCATGGATGAGTTTGCCAGGTTGTAGTACGAGGCAATGCAATGAGAGAGAAGGTCCTCGTGGTCGGCGGCGGCCCGTCGCTGTTCGGCTTCGATTTTAACAGGCTGCGTAATCACGACACGATTGTTGTGAATGACAGCGTGTTCTGCACGCCATCTCCTACCTACTTCATTACGATGGACTATACGTGGCTGTTCAAGCATCACATTCAGTACGGTAAGATTCAGGGCCAGAAGGACACGGCTTTCTTCAATCGCAACATGCGACGATTCTTCCTGGTCTCGTTCGGTGGTGACCGTCTTGGCATCATTGAGCATGGGGTCGAGGACAAGCTACACGGCGTCAAGTACGATCTGAGACCGTTCGATCGGGTGATCTACACCAGCGGTTACGGTGGCTTCGGTGGGACGTTTGACAACTTCCGATCGGGTAGCGATAGCGGTTATGCGGCGATTCAACTCGCTGCCGCGTTGGGCTACAAGCAAATCTGTCTGCTCGGTCTTGATTTCGCGGTCGAGGACGCGACATCAACCATCACAGGGATGCCGGGTGCAACGGTCCGTACGACCCACGGCATGTATAGGCCACTGACGACCGCGGTCAAGCTAGAAACGAGGACGCATTTTCACACCAAAGCGCCGAGGAGCAGGGGCAACGAACTCAAGGCAAAGCTCGACGAGTTCCTTACTCCGTATCCGGAAATGCTGGCCCAGGCACACGCCTCCGGGTTGACGATCCTCAGTTGCAGCAAGATCAGCAAACTCAATCGGTGGATACCATACGCCGAGATCGGCAAGGTGCTATGAAAGAGCTATCGATTGTCATGGCTTATCACAATCGAACCGAGCAGTTAGAGTTGGCGCTGCGAACGATTCGTCGTCAGTACACCGATGACATCGAGATCATTGTGGTGGACGACGCGAGTGACGAAGGCCGGACTGCCGATCTCGTCGCCCGCAAGTTCAGTTCCATGGACATAAAGGTCCTGACGATTTCCAAGGCTGACAAGACGTGGATCAACCCGTGCGTGCCCTACAACGTGGGCTTCCGGCACGCGACCGGTCGACTTGTTATGATTCAGAATCCGGAGTGTCTTCATATTGGCAACGTCATCGCGTGGGCCCGCGAGTACACGACGCCAAACCGGTACCTGACGTTCTCCTGTTACAGTTCGACCCGGGACGAGTTCAATAGCCTGCGAGCGATGCTTCATCAGGATTGGCCCAACGACCTGCTCGATGGATCTATCACCCGATGGCTTCATATGGAAACGACCACGAACGTCAGACCCGACAAGCCACCGGAGGTCTGGTTCAATCATCCGAAACTCCACCCAGTTCGTTATCACTTCTGCTCGTGCATCACTCACGAGAACCTCCTCGATCTGGGTGGTTTTGACGAAAGGTATGCGGATGGCTACTGTTGGGACGATAATGAGCTACTTCATCGGATCCTAAAGAAGGGTTTGGAAGGGATCATAGTTGGTCCGGAGCACGGGTTTGTCGTACATCAGTGGCACGAAAAGGGTCCGCTTCGCGGTGCGTGTCCTCAGTGGCACGCCAATAAATGGCTCTACGAAAACGTGACAATGAAATCACAGAACTATAAGGTTGGATGTCTATGAGACGAATCCCAAAGGTGGCGTTTTTCTACTGGGGAGCACCAATGTTGCCGTACGTGCGGTACATGTGCTTTAAGTCGTTCAAGCAGTTCAACCCCGATTGGAAGCTCGTCCTTTATACACCGGCCCAACTGACGACGACTCAGACGTGGACTACTTGTGAGAACAAGCAGGTCGTGAACACCGAGGACTATTCCGATCGGTTGAGGGATCTTGGTGTTGAGGTCTGCAAGTTTGATATGGAGGCACTCGGCTTTCCTAACACGTTACCGGAGGTCCTGAAATCGGACATCATTCGGCTGCACCTGCTTGCGACCGTTGGTGGGCTCTGGTCGGACAGTGACATCATCTACTTCCGGCCGCTTGTTAGCGTTCTGCCGCAGACCGATCACAACGCGTTCTTCTGCTTCCGTCGCGGTGGTCCAACCCAGGAGAACACACCGAAGAACGGGCCGCGGTACCACTCAATCGGCTTCATGATGGGAGCCCCGGGCAATGTGCACTTCACGCAGTTATTCTCCGGCGTCGGCAAGGTCCTGAACACGACGCAGTATCAGAGCGTGGGCTCGACCTACTACAAGACGCTGCTGAACGACGACAACATCGATCGGCTGCCGGACATCTTCAACATTCCGATGGAAACCGTTTACCCGTCAAGGGCGGTGCCGGGTATGCTGCTTGGCCCGCTGCAGCATTATATTGAACATCTTCGTCCCGGCGTCATCGGCTGGCACTGGTACTGTGGTCATCCGCTGGCTGGCGAGATGCAGAACAAGGTCACCGAGAGAACGCTTGACCCGAACCAAAACATCGTGACCTGGTTGATTGACCGGGTCAATAGGAACATACCGGTATGAGTATCACGGTAAAACAGAACTTTGACTGGTCCGCGACTGACAAGGAACTCGTCATCTTCATGCCGAATTACAACGGCAGGCATCTGACCGAGGCCAGTATTCAACGGATCCAGACGGCGGTTGAGCATAAACACTGGATGGTCCTGATTGGCAACGACAACGTTGAGGACGAATGGAACCACCTTCGTACACAGAACGTCGCGTCGATCACGCTGCTTCGCGATGACAAGCAGCCTCGCAACGGTGCGTTCATTCGTAATTACGTCATTAAGCGGTGTCAATCGCGGCTGTTTCTGCAGAAGGATGGCGAGGTCTGTATCGAGGGAGACTTTATTCATAACGCTCTTGATTACTGTCTCGGAATCATGGACGTCGGCTGGCGGCCCGGTTACGCCGTGGCGCTGAACGGCCTGCAGACAGAGAACTATCTGAACGGTCGGCTGGGTGTGCCACTGGAGCAGATCAGTCGAGAGATCGAGCCGGTGGTGCCGTGCATGGACGCAAAGATCGTCAAGGATTACCTGCTCCGCCGCAACGGACAGGTCAACTTCATTTCGTACTACCACTACGCGTACTGTGTCAAGACCGAGTGGCTGCGAATGATGAACGGTTACGACGAGAGTTACCGGTATTACGGTTGGGAGGACGTTGATATGTACCTCCGTCTGAGCGCTCTCGGCGTCGAGATTCAGCCGGACTATAACTGTTACGCTGTTCATCTGAATCACCCGAGCACCGTCAATCGGAGGATGCTCAATGTTATGTGCGATGTTTTCAGGTCAAAGAATCCAGATGTAGCCCGCCGCAACGACAGCGGTTGGGGTGAAGGAGAGTAACGAATGTCGCTGAACGTCCGAAAGAATATCGTGGACAACATCGGAAAGGTGCCTTACTTGTCAACGCTCGATACATTAGGTGTGCCGGCCCCGTTGAAGGATGGATTCGTGCACGCTCACGAGACGTTCCCCAATGGTGGTACGTGCCTTGAGTTCGGGGTCTGTTGGGGTCACTCGTGGATGTGGCAAGTGCTGCAGATCATGAATCGGTACCCGAACGACAAGCTGATCGGGTTCGATAGCTGGATGGGTCTGCCGAAGGAGACGACCGGTGTTTGGGCACCGGAGCGCCACAAGGAGGGTGCCTTTTCGTCGCCGAAGGCCAACGTTCTGGCCCGCATGGATGAGATCGGTGCCGTGATCGGCGAGCAGTTCAAGCTGGTCGATGGTTTCTTCGAGAAGAGCTTGACGAGCAATCTGCAGCAACTCATCAAGGACCTGATCTTCGTCAACATCGATGTGGATATCCACAGTTCGACGATGGAAGTGCTGCGGTTCATCCGGCCGCTGTTGCAGGTCGGCACGGTCATCTACTTCGACGACTGGCTCGACCCGATCGACGTTGGTAAGGGTGCACCGAAGTGGGGCGAGCATCTGGCTTGGGAAGAGTGGTCCAAGCAGAATCCGGCCGTGCAGGTCAAGCTGGTCGCTCTCAACGACGTGAATCAACGGGCCTTCGAGGTCACCGCGGTGTAAAATGGACGAGTGGCTAAGATTACAACAGGATCACCCGCACGTAGCGTTCAACTACAAGAACTTCAACGGCGGGATGAACACGGCTGATAGGGGCTTTCGTCATCTTTACCAGGGCGAGCCCCTGATTGGCATGCAGGAGAACTGGGACATCAACGTTCTCAGGCAGTATGGTACGGTGGTTACGTGGAACCCGAGTTTCTACGAGAACTATCGGGCTGTTCTGAACATGAAGCTCGTTCATGGTGTGCTCGGCTGCAATGCACCTGGAATCCTCGACGAGCCGGTGCCATGGGACAACAAGATTCATGGTGTCTGTATTCTCAACAACCTGTACGGTACCGGTAAGGTTGGTGACATCTACTGGCTCCGAAACGAGATCATGCAGAACATTGGTGGGACGCTTGCCCGACACGTGTGGTGTACTCGCAGATGGGGCGGTGAAATGTATCAGGGTGCGGTTGATTCTCCGTACCACCACAGCCATCCGAACCACCTGCGTAAGATCAGCGAGTACAAGTTCTGCGTGGTCCTGGAGTCCTCGTGGCATCAGTTTTGGTCCAGGGGCTTCGTGACCGAGCGGATTCTCAACTGTTTTCGTGCTGGTACCATCCCGATTTATATGGGTGCATACGACATTGAGCGGTACATACCGACCGACCTATTTATCGACTTTCGCATTTACTGGCCAGCACTCAAGGCAGGTCGAGACTATGATCGGTTGACGCGGGATCTTGAGAACTTCCCGAAGGATCGATACGAGGATATGGTTGGCCGTGCTCGCGAGTGGGTGAAGACCTGCAGAATCGGCAACATTCCCGACCTTGAGGACCTATTCAGGAGGCTCGGATGAGGCAGTTCATCTATACGCTGCGTGAGGGTCTGGCTGGTCACGCCATCTGCGGAGCAGAGATCGGCGTCGAACGCGGTGACAACGCCGCCGATATCTTGCACATGCTGGACATCGAATACTTGGCGCTTGTCGATATCTGGCGTCCGTTCGTGCAGGAGGGTAAGCCGGTCTGGGACGAGGCCATCTGTGAGGCCAACTATCAGTATGTGCTTGGCCGGTTCGATGATCCCGTGGAGGTCTTTCGCATGCCGTCGGTTCAGGCCGCCAGACAGGTCAGTGACGAGCTTGACTTCGTGTACATCGATGCGTGTCATCAGTACGAATCGGTGATCGAGGACATCAGAACGTGGCTGCCAAAGGTCCGTAAGGGTGGCCTGCTCGCCGGTCATGATTTCTGCGACGTGTGGCCAGGCGTCGTGCAGGCCGTAATCGACTCGGCTGCGACCTATGGTTGGAAGCTCGAACACGGTCGCAATCCGACGGAGAGCGTCGATGATTGGTGGGTGTGGGTATGAAACTGAACATCGGTGGACAGCAGACAATCACACGGTTCCCGTCCGGCTGGACGTGCGTCGATCTTCTCGCCGGTGCCGACGTGCAGCAGGACATCTCGACGACGCCCCTGCCATGGGGTGAGAATGTCACCGACGCCGTTTACTGCTCGCACGTCATCGAGCACATTTGGCCGTGGCGGCACGACTTCGTAGTCTCGGAGATGTATCGGGTGATGAAGCCAAACGCCAGAATCCGGGTCGTGGTGCCGAACATGGACATCGCTATCGACGACTACATCCTGCATCGCGGCGACGGTTGTCCGGGTCGTCTTGCCGGTTGTATGGGTTGGTGGTTCAATCCGACGCTCGACAAGGACGGCAATGTCTGCATGAATCACGTCTTCGGCTTCAACTGGTATTCGATGGCCGATCTGCTTCGCAGGGTCGGATTCCGTGGTATTCAACGCATGGGCTTTGGACTTCACTACCAGGACTTTGATGGTTGTGACAACCCTGGCCATGCCGGTACGTCGCTTTATGTGGAGGCAGTCAAATGAGAATGAAGGTTCTGATCGTTGGTGGCGCTGGTTACGTCGGTGGTTACCTGACCGATTATCTGAGGGCGCTCCAATATGACGTGACGGTCTATGATGCTCTCGCGTACGAGGCTCGATTTCTGAAAGAAGTGTCGTTCATTCGTGGCGACGTGCGGGACTACGAGAAGCTCGCCAAGATCCTGCCACAGTACGAGGCCGTCGTTTGGCTCGCTGCTGTCGTCGGCGATGGTGCGTGTGCCGCCGATCGGTTCATAACACGAGCCATCAACGAGGACGCCACCAAGTGGATGGTTGATCACTACGATGGTCGGATCGTGTTCCCGTCCACCTGCTCGGTGTACGGCGTCAACAACGATCTGATCGACGAGACGGCTGAGCCCCGGCCGCTGTCGATCTACGGCGAGACCAAGCTTGCCGCCGAGCAGTACATCGTAACCAATCGGCCCGATGCTCTGGTGTTCCGCCTTGGCACCCTGTACGGTCTGGGCGACGAGCACAGCCGCATCCGTCTTGATCTCGTTGTCAACATTCTGGCGAAGAAGGCCGCCAAGGGTGAGACGCTGCGGGTCAACGGCGGTGAACAGTGGAGGCCGCTGTTGCACGTCAGAGATGTCTGTAAGGCCATGGAGCACGGTCTTGACCATGGAATCTCCGGCCTGTACAACCTGGCCAGTGAGAACAGACAGATTCACGAGATCGCCGATGCGATTCAGCGAATCGTGCCGGGTTGCAAGGTCGAGAAGGTCGATATGAAGTTCGAGGATCTTCGCAACTACCGGGTTAAGACGGACAAGTGGGCGGCCCATGGCTGGAAGCCCCGGTGGAACATCGACCGCGGCATCAAGCAGATCGTCGATGTCATCAGACAGGATCGAATCAGAGACCCCGAAGACCCGATCTACAGCAACGAGCAATATCTCAGGGGACACAAGTCGCCGTTCTGACCGACGGCCCGCAGTATAACGGCCGAAATGAAAGGTCGAATAATGAGACTACAGATATTCGAGCGTGATCGTAGAACTCTTGGTGATCTTGCATCCGGAAGTACGTTCAAGTTCGTTGGCAAGCCGGATGTGTACCAGGTGTTGAGCCTGGACAAGGGCGAGCTCTTCACACAGCCCGGCGTGGTTCTGCGTGAGGACGTGCGGTACTGCTCCGACATTCGCTGCGGAGCGGTCTCGGTCCATCAGAAGAGTCTTGAGGTAGAGATGGTTGACCTGAACGTGACGGAGGTTGTGCAGAATGTGGTGCCCGCATAACGTACCGAAGGTCCGGTTTTACTTCCTTGACAAGAACGGTTGGCCGGTCGATCAGTTCTACCATCAACCGATCCGTAATCTTCTTCGACTGTTGGTATATACTCGCTGGATATCCACCAAATGGGTCATCAAGGATGTGAAGTGGTTGCATGGTACCACGACCCGGCATATAGACTGGGAGGATATTGATCGGTTGGCGGAGGAGAGCAATGGAGTTCGGGAGCGAACTAATGTTAATCCGTTTCAATACACCCCAATCGTTATCCCTGAGACGCAATCATTGGATCTTTCGCAGAAGGGTTTCGCGACGTTAAGCCGGTTTCGGATTCTAAATGATCACCCCATTCGTTTCTGTGATCTCATTGGTCCGATTGATATTGGTGACACACAGGACAAGATGAAGCCGGAGAGGGAATAATACTTTGGTAAAGACATGCACACGTTGTAATGTAGAACAACCGGCTGACACCGACCATTTCCATAAGTCGGATGGTGGAAAGTATGGCCTGGCGTCGGTATGTAAGACATGTTGGAAGACTTGGAGAGACGATCACAAAGATTCGATTCGATCGAGAAATAGGAAGGTTGCTGAGGAAACTAAGTCTATGGTGATGGCTCATTACGGCGGTAGATGTGCCTGCTGTGGTGAGGACCGGTTGCAGTTCCTAACCATCGACCACATTAACGGTGGTGGCACGAAGCATAGGAAGGAAATTGGTCATGGTGGTCACGCTGTATACAGATGGTTGATTCGGAATGACTTTCCACCGGACTTTCAGGTTCTGTGCTTCAATTGTAACGACGGAAGACAAGTGAACGGTGGCATATGTCCGCACGCTGGCGGGGCTGTTAGGATTCCCGCCAACATTCCTCAAGTCATCAATGGCAATCTATTTATCGATGATCGTGGTTCGATTGCGTTCGTGAATGACTTCAACATGAGGAATATCAGACGAATCTACACTGTTTATCATGAGAAGCCTGGCATGATTAGGGCGTGGCACGCACACAACGTTGAGTGTAAATTCGCGTTTGTTATCGACGGCACGTTCCTGTTTGGTGCCGTTAACCTTGAAACTGAGAAGGTCGATAAATTCGTGTTGTCAGATAAGCAACCAAAATTGTTGTTCGTCCCGAGTGGGTACGCAAATGGTTTCATGAATCTAACCGCTACTGGAATCATCCAGTTCTTCTCCACCTCTACGTTGGAAGAATCAAAGGGGGATGATACCAGATTTTCGTGGGATAAATGGAACATTTGGGAGGACAACTTCCGATGAGCACTGCCTGTCTGATGATCACCACCGACCTGCCGCACCGGACCGAGATGACGCTGCGTGCGATGCGTGATGTCTTCGCAGCGGGCGAGCTCAAGGTCGACAAGTACATTCTATCCATTGATCTGCAGCCGGATCTTAATGGCCACAGCGCCCGTCCGATTCTGGTCCCGGCCGCCCACGAGTTGGGCTTCAAGGTGGTCACCGGCGAGTGTACCGGGCACCGTGCAATGATCAATAACATCCAGCGGGGTCTGGCACTGGTCGATGAGGACACCCTGCTTTACTGTGAAGATCATGTATTCGTCGAGCGGATCATGCCGCGGGACATCTCGGACTTTCTGTTCACGCAGACCCCGGTTCGATGGATCTGCTACAACACGCACGTTCATCAGGAGAACCTGCTCAACGTGCCCGGTTTCATCGAATCCGCAGATCGGCCCCAGCGCTTCGCGTTCATTAACGACAAGCAGAATTGGCACGAGATCGGCGGTGAGGAGTTCATGGTCAAGGGTCCGAAGATCCGCGACGAGTATTACCTGAACTTCCCGGTCGCGATGGTACCGACCGAGGTCTTCACCAGCCTGATGAACTACGGCATGCAGCATTACCACGACATTGGTATCGAGATCGGCTTCACGAATGCGTGGTTCGATCTGCAGTATGACCGTAGTCAGCAGGTCGCCATTTATGTCAAGCCTGGTACCAAGATGTTCCGGCCGTTCGCCAGTTTCCAACAGATGCACAGTAATGCCTGCATGCGGTTCCGCAACAACGATGAATCCATGATTCATCCGTCGGTTGTCCCTCACGCGTTGGTGCCGCAGCAGAGCAACCAGAAACGGAGCTTCTTCTAATGACAACAGTGATGACGGTGGTTGGTATTCGACCAGACATGATAAGAATGAGCGAGATTTTCCGCAGGCTCGACGCCGAGCCCGGTTTTCGGCACGTGCTTGTTCGCAGTGGTCAGCACTTCGATCGCAACCTATCCGACGTGTTCTTCGAGGAGCTCGACATTCGCGAGCCTGACATCAACCTGCTTGCTGGTGGTCCCGGCAAGACGCACTACCAGGTTGCGGGTGAGGTCACCGTTAAGCTGCTCGATGATGTGATCGGTAGACAGGGCATTCACCCGGACATCATCCTGTTCCTGGGTGACAGCAACAGCGTCGTGTGCTCGGTGTCCCTCAAGAAGGAGGGCTACCGCGTTGGTCATATCGAGGCCGGTATGAGGTCGGGCGACAGACGCATGCTCGAAGAGATCAACCGCACGGTCTGCGACCATTGCAGCGACCACCTGTTCGTCTATCACGACGACTACGCGGCGAATCTCCGTCGTGAGAACATCTTCAATGGCATTCACGTGGTTGGCAACACCATCGTCGAGGTCGCCCATAAGTACGGTGACTCGCTGTTGCAGACCAAGAAGGCCGGCGACTACATCCTGCTCGACATTCATCGTCCCGAGAACTTCAAGGATATCAACCGCCTGCACTCGATCTTTGGCTACGCCGCGGCTTGCAGCCGTGAGTACAAGGTACCGGTCAAGTTCCTGCGGTTCAATCGGACCATCGAATACATGATGAAGTTCCGGATGATGGACACGCTGCAGCAGGACTGGGTCGAGATCGTGCCGCTCATGTCGTACAAGCAGTTCCTGGCCGCCCAGTACAACAGTCTGTTCATGATCTCGGACAGCGGCACCGCCCAGGAGGAGCCCGCCATCCTTGGCGCCCCGGTCATCGTGCCCCGCGATTACACCGAGCGACCCCAGAGTATGAGCGCCAACTGCTCATACCTGCTACACGTTGCCAGTGACTGGCAGGGGAGTTTCAACTGGCTCGATGGTGCACTCGGCGGTATAAACACGATGTCCGCGTCCTGGCTTGGCGACGGCACCACGTCGCAGCAGATCGTTGACATCTTGAAGGCGGAGTTATGATCGATTTCATGAAACGGATTGAAGAAGAGCTAAGGAGGGATAGGAAACTACGATGGTTGGTTCGGTGGGAAACCCTTAAACTGTGGTCAAAGTGCCTTGCCATGCAGTTAAAGGATGTCGTTGTCGGTAGACCCATTTGCCGGTTATTCGGTCATAATCGATCTGTGGATTTTAATAAGGACATAAATAGGTTGTGGTGTCGTCGGTGTGGTCGACACATTACGTTCGATGAGTGGATGAGATAATCACGATGGAAATTACCATACTTGTACAACCATTCGAGGTCGACGAGGAGGTCTACGACGACCTGACCGGAAAGGTGTGTAAGGTCGTCGGCCTATCCTACGAGGTCGGTAGGAATGATCCCGAGCAGCCGAACGTGTCATCCGTAGGCTGTTGGGGCGTCTGGATCGACTCCGAGTATCTTTCCGGCGGCAGACACCCGTGGGAGCTTTCGAAGCTCACGGACGAGCTCAAGGCTGGGCTATATGCAGCAGGTCGCCTGACGCCCCCGGACGCAGGGGGAAACAAAGCCGAATGGCTCCCCCGACAAAGGAGAAAGCCTGTGAGTATCGCAAACCTACGCCGGTACGTCGTCCGCACGTTATCGGACTTTCTGTTCTGGGCTCGGTACGGTTACTGGCCGCGACACTATTGCAGGACTGATGATTACCGTCCCGCCGACCGGGATTTTGAGTGGCATCAGAGAACGATGGTGTTGTAATACCATCAGAGAGGATGAAAATGAAAGTGCTCGTTCTTGGCTGTACTGGTATGCTTGGCTCCGCGGTGACACGTCACCTGATCGACGCCGGGTACAAGGTCTCGGTGACCTGCCGACACGAATCGTTCGGGTTCGCGACTAATTGGGCATCTGGCCTGCGAATCGTGCCGAGCGTCATGCTGTTCAACCCCTGCACGCAGGACATCCGCAACTGGCCAATTAAGGAGTTCGACTACGTCGTCAATTGCATCGGTGTCATCAAGCCCGCCATCAAAGCCGCCGGTATCATCAACACGCTCAAGATCAACAGCGTGTTTCCGCACGAGTTAGCGGCGCTCTGTTATGCCAGATCGGTTGGATGTATTAATATTACGACGGATTGTGTCTACTCCGGGGCCAAGGGTGGGTACGTCGAGACCGATAGGCACGACGTTGATGACCTTTATGGTCGTAGCAAGTCACTCGGCGAAGAGACGGACCTCGGTATGACCATCAGGACGAGCATCGTCGGTGAAGAGATCCACAACAACGTGAGTTTGATCGAGTGGGCAAAATCACAAAAGGGCAAACCGGTCAACGGATTCACCAACCACCTGTGGAACGGAATCACGACCACACAATACGCCAAGGTCGTCGACCGGATCATGTGGGAGGGTTGGTTCAAGTACGGTCTGTTCCACGTGTTCTCGCCGAGCCCGGTCAGCAAGTTCGAGATGCTGCAGATGTTCAACAGTAAGTTCAATCTCGGTCTGCAGATAACCGGTACCCCGGCGAATCCCGCGGTCGACCGCACACTCGGTACGATCAAGGATCTGAATCGTCTGGTCGAGGTCCCCGAGTTCGACGAGCAAATCGCGGAGATGTAAATTGAACCAGGTCGAGACGAGAGAATGCACGCGGTGTTTCCGACCGATGCCGGTCGACGAGAATCACTTCAGGAAGTATAAGACGAGGTCCGGCAAGACACGATTTCGTGCGGAATGTAAGGATTGCGAGAGCTTGCGTAGTTCCGTTTACAGGGAGGAACATGGCAAGCAGATCGCGAAGCGAATGAAACGGTGGAAATCAGCCAACCGGAAACGCCTGAACGAGTATGGCCGGAAATACTACTCCGATCACCAGGACGGCTTTCGCGTCAACGCCCGACAACGCAGCATGAATGTGAAGCGTCTTGTCATTGATCACTACGGCGGACGATGTAATTGTTGTGGTGAGGATCGTTTGGCTTTCCTGACCATCGATCATGTCGATGGTCGTGGAAACAAACATCGTGATTCGGTCGGTAGGGGTAATGGCAGGGACTTTTATCACTGGTTGATCCAGAATGATTTTCCGTCTGGATTTCAAGTCCTGTGCTTCAATTGCAACTGCGGCAGATCCGTCAACGGTGGCGTCTGTCCGCACGCCCAGTCTGATTTGATGGAGTATGTGATCTAATGTCTTGGATGGTCACTGCCTATTTCTGCGGTCACGATTTGTATCATCAGTCGGCTGCGAAGCTAGCACAGTCGATGCTTGCCCACGGCATTCGTTACGAGATCGTTCACACCGAAGACCATGGAACATGGCAGAAGAACACACAAGCGAAGCCCGCGTTCCTCAAGGGACAACTGTTGAAGCACCCCAACGATAATCTCGTCTATGTTGATGTCGATGCGATGTTTCTGCGGTACCCAGCGCTGTTCGACGACCTCGATAAGAATCACGCGGTACACGTCGCCGCACACCTGCTTGACCACAGCAAATATCGACGCAAGACGATCGAACCGGAACTGCTCAGCGGCACGGTTTGGCTACGCAACGATCCCGAGACCATGAACATCGTGAATGAGTGGATCGCTCAGTGTCAGGCGAACACCAACATGTGGGATCAAGCCGCACTTCAGCGGGTCCTGGCGGTACGCGGATACCACAACCTGCCCGATCGATATTGCTGCATCTTTGACTACATGGCCAGTGTTCAAGGCAAGGTCATCGTACATAATCAGGCGTCGAGGGTCACCAGGACGGTGATCACCCGACCGACCGTAACAGTTCAGAGTCAGCCGGGTATGGCGATTTGCCGTCACCCCAGGTGAGACGAGGAGAGAAAGATGAAGAAGATCAGAGAGGTGGTGTTCAACGCGACTGTTTATCGCAGCTTGTCGATCATTCTGCAACTGGCGATGGTGTCCGCCGTCTTCGGGCTCGCCGCCAATTGGCCAGTGGTGATCGCATGCAATGCACTCTGCTTCGCGTGGTACATCTGCTACCACATGATGACCATCCGTGTCCGTCACTACTTCAAGCATCGAGTCGTCCGGCCCACGATCAAGGTGTACATGAGTCACCCGATCCGGGGGAGCAAGGTTGATGACGCGACCAAGGCCGAGCAGATGACCAATAGTGAACGTGCAAAGTTGGCAACCAATGAGCTTCGTAAGCGGTTCCCGGAGCTCGATATCTACTGTCCCGGCGAGGCCGAGAAGTTCGTTCATCTGACGTATGCCAATAAGCTGCTCACCGATGGGCAGATTCTCGGCATCGACTGCGAGATCCTCAAGGAGTGCGACTGCGTCTTTGCCTACGCGTTCGACACCAGCCGGGGGATGAAGGTCGAGATCGATTATGCCAATGATGCACAGATCCCGGTTCTAACGTTCAACAAGGTCGATGAATCGACGTTCCGACAGATCCGGGCGTTCATCGATGAACTGACCAGAGTTAAAGAAAACACGAAGGAGTGGTAGGAATGTCGTATCGGAAATACAGTGAGACGGAAAAGCACGGAATCGTGGCCAATTTTGAAACCTCTGGTCTTACATTGACCGCGTATGCGAAGAATCGACGCATCAGCCCTACGACTCTTATTAAGTGGATTGGGGAGCAAAAGGGAACCACCAGTCCCGACGATGGCGAAGGGACACAGGAGCACCCGGAGCCCCAGTTCGACAAGCGCCCGAGCAACAAGGTCAACGTCATCGAGACCCTCAAGAAGCTCGCGGACTCTACCAAGAAGGAAGAGGGCATCGAGAAGGACTATGCCCGGATCGCGATTGGAACGGGTCGACCGATCGCCGTTATGAAGGCCGCCGATCTTCACCTTGGCGGTCTTGACATTGCGTACGACGCGTTGCTGTTGCACTGGCAGTTCCTGCTCCAGGAGGAGCGGTTCTACCTGCAACTGTTCGGTGATGACATCAACCTGATGATCGTGCACAAGAGCGTCGGCGCTCGGCATGATATCCTGTCGCCCAACAAGCAGGTCGAGTTGATTGAGAGCATGGTCGACGACCTGATTGGCCAGGGTAAGCTGCTCAGCATGTGTTGGGGCAACCACAGTGAGGATTTTGCCGAGCGGACCCTTGGTCTGAGCCTGATGAAGATGCTGTTCGCCCACAAGATCCCCTATTTCAGGGGTATGGGCTACATCGATCTGAACATCGGCACCAGCAACTATCCCATGGCGTTCACGCACGCGACCCGGTTCCACAGCTTCATGAACGCGGTGCACGGCAACAAACGCATGGAGCAGATGCACGCCGAATACTTCACGCCGAGTCGTCCGATCGCACTTGAGTACATCACGGCCCACACGCATTACCCGGCGTTCAGCGTCGAGGGCAACCTGCCCGAAGACCGGATCTGGTTCATCAAGACGGGAACCTTTAAGACGGACTGCCTCTATTCGCAGCGGTACTTTGGGCAGGGGCGGATCGGCGTGCCAACCGTAGTCTATCACCCGGACCGCATGGAGCACGTCTGCTTCCCTACTCCGTTCGAGGCATATCGGTACATGACGGGCAAGGACGCACCCGGACTCAAGAACTCGGTGAAGAAATGAAGTACCAACACGATTGGCGTGGTTCCTACAGCCAGTTGACGTGCCACAGGTGCGGTGAGACCGTTTGCTGCGAATGTGACCTGTTGGATACCACGAGGATAGTCGATTTCGTCAACCGATCGGCGGCACGCTGCGATTGTCCGGTGCCGCCGGGTGCAAGGCTCGAACAGCCCCACTCGTTCAACCGTCAACAGATATTCGACCTTGAGGAGCAGAGTCGTGAAGAAGTATCCAAACATGACGCATGCACAAGCGCTGCGTGAGGTTCGTTCGGCCCTCGAGGACAGCGGCATGTACGGCCATGACGTGGTAAAGTGGGCCATGACCCTGCTTGAGAACGCACCGCAGCCCATCGGTTACATCGAGCCCGGCAGAGCCTACGTCGTGCAGGTCAAGGAGTTCTCCGAGCACGTCGCCGAAATTCTCACTCATGCAATCGGGGTCTTCAAGGACCTCGATTGCAAGGTGATCATTCTCGGTCCCGAGATGGAACTCATTCAGCCGCCGACCCGGCTTCATAAAGAGGCACCGAACAGCGTCAATCCGTGCGACGACTGCAAGACGCGGTTCGAGTGCACCGGTGTCTGCGAGCGCCTTGCCAACGCTCTCAATCACGATCCCGGACATCATGGGGACAAGACGCCTCAGGGAGACGTGATTGTGGAAGACGATGACGAGCTGGACTGAGAACACCTACGTATAAAGTAGGTGTGCGAGTTGGATCAAAACAAAGGACTGTGAGGAAGGATCGCCTGAATCATCATGAGTAGCATCAATAGTGCCATTTCCACGTACATCCACACGACGAAATATGCCCGATTCCTGCCCGAGCAGGGTCGTAGGGAGACATTTGACGAGACGGTTGACAGAGTAAAACAGATGCACCTCGATCGATACCCCGTGGTGTCGTCTCATATCGAGCGGGCATTCAACTTCGTGCACCACAAGATGGTCCTGCCATCGATGCGGTCAATGCAGTTCGCCGGACAGCCGATTCTGCACCATAACGCACGAATGTACAACTGCTGCTTCACGCACATTGACCGGCCGCGGGTGTTCGCCGAGATCATGTACCTGCTAATGTGCGGGTGTGGCGTCGGCTACAGTGTGCAGAAGCGACACGTCGCGAAGCTCCCGCGGATGAAGCGGATCGATGGCAACCTCGTCTGTCACCACACGGTGGACGACAGCATTGAGGGTTGGGCCGATGCCGTCGGCGCTCTGATCAACGGACATATCAATGGATTCCACGTCGAGTTCAACTACTCGCGGATCCGTCCCGCCGGTGCCGTCATCAGCAGCAAGGGTAAGGCACCCGGCCATCTTCATCTCAAGGCCGCAATCGAGTCGATGCGTGAGATCCTGGGTGGGGTCGTCGACCGCACACTAACACCGCTTGAATGTCATGACATCATTTGTCATCTGTCGCATGCGGTCATGGTCGGCGGCATTCGCAGCGCCAGCATCATCGCTCTGTTCTCCGCGGACGACGACGAAATGATGCACTGTAAGGACAGCGGCAATTTCGATTTCGCGGGCAAGAACAACCATCGGGCGATTGCCAACAACAGCGTCGTGCTGGACCGTCATGCCGAGTATGAGACGTTCGCGGGCATCATGGATCTGAACCAGAGAAACTACGGAGATCCGGGGTTCGTCATGCTCGATGACACCGATTACGGCGTCAATCCGTGTGGTGAGGCCGTGATCTACCCGAAGGACCGCGACGGCAACACGGGCTTTGGGTTCTGCAACCTCGTTGAGATCAATGCAGCCGGGTGCCAGAACGGTCTGGATTTTCAGGAAGCGTGCAAGGCCGCAGCCATCATCTCGACGATGCAGGCCGGATACAACAAGTTCCCGTATCTTGGGCCCGTCACCGAGAGGATCGTGGACGAGAACCCGCTGATCGGCGTCAGCATCACCGGGATGATGGACAGCCCGTGGGTGCTCAGTGAGACTCTGCTCGGCACCGGTGCACGCATCGTCAAGGACTGGAACGAGTACATCGCCATGCAGATCGGCATTCGGCCGTCGGTTCGATGCACCTGCGTCAAACCCAGCGGCAACAGCAGCCTCGAACTCGGGTGCGTCTCCAGCGGCATTCACCCGCATCACGCCAAGAAGTATTTCCGCCGGGTGACCGCCAACAAGCTGGATCCGGTCGCGGCGTTCTTCGCCCGGACGAACCTGCACATGGTCGAGCAGATTGACGACACCCGAATCTGCATCACGTTTCCCATCGAAACGCACGGCCTGACGCTCGACATGGTGCCAACGATCGAATTTCTCAAGACGATCTGCCTTGTGCACCGTAGCTGGATTGATAAGGGTCGTCGGGCGAACGAGAAGGTTGGCAACAACATATCGTGCACGGTTACTGTCAAGGACAACGAGTGGAATGCTGTCCGTGACTTCGTCTGGAAGCATCGCGACATCATTGGCGGCACGACGTTCTTTCCGTTCTTCGCCGATGCCAAGGTGCCGTTCTGTCCCCGGCAGGCCGTGACCTCGGACGAAGACATTCTCAAGTTCGAGCACATGATCAACCAGTACAAGGACGTTGACTATACCCAGATGCGAGAAGACGAGGATCTAACCGGGGTCGATGCTGCGTGCGACGGCGACAAGTGCAACCTCAATCGTGGGGTGGTCACCGGCAAGGCCGCTGGCGTGCGTGTGTTCCTGGGACAGCCGACGAGCAGATCATTCGAAGTGGATGGGTTGAGGTTCGAGGTCGAAGGCGAGCATTCCGATCATTTCACTGCCAGGAGGGTCACATGAACAGCACCGAGTATTACAGAAGGCATCCAGAGAAGAAAGCTGAGCATCACGCGGCACTCCGAATGAAACATAGGAATCTCGTTCTGTCCCATTACGGTGGCAAGTGTGCCGTTTGCGGGATCACCAACCCCGCGTTCCTGACCATAGACCACGTTCACGGCGGTGGGAATGTTCATAAACGGTCCGTCGGTCGTTCTGGGTTCGGATTCTGCTATTGGTTGAAACAGAATAATTTCCCGTCTGGTCTACGTGTTCTATGCTTCAACTGCAACAGTGGCCGCCAAATCAATGGTGGTGTCTGTCCGCACGAGCTTTCTCTCTCGAAAACCGGGTTGGTTACGGACTGACTGGCCCGGTTCTTGTTCCTGTCTCTGAATGAGGTTGACCCAATCGGCGAGCTTGTGACATTCGTGACAGAGCAGCACGCAGTTGTCGATTTGGTATCGAAGGTGCGGGTGCTCGGTCTGCGACTCAATGTGGTGGACCTCGCCGGTGTCCACCTTAGCCTTAGCTTTAGCCTTGTCTTCACCCTTGACGGATTTCAGCTTGTGAACGTGGCAGTTGCACAGTTGACACGTGTGGTGATCACGACGCCAGACGCGGTAACGAAGACGATGCATGCCGCGGGAGAATAGCATACAGTCAAACTTGCGACCGTACTTTTTGATGGTCCGACCAATGGTTTTCTTGAGGAATCGGATGACGCGACGACGGATCCTGGTCTTGATGGGGATCGCCGCCAAGCGTGCGGCCAAGCGTGTGGCTTTCCTTCGTGCCCGTTGTCTTCTGTGATGCCGTCTGCGTCGTTCAATTTGTGCCGCTGTCTTCATTGGTATTTGAGTCAATTCCTGCATCAACATTCGTTGCCGGGTTGTGTTCACCCGCATTATACTGCGGTTGTGGGTTGGAAGGAAACTGCTGAGACTCTATACACTCGGGACATTCTATCCAAGCTCTCACTATCGTGCCGTCCGGAACCTCAGTACTCACCGGCTTGCCACATTTGAAACATTTGATCCTCATAGCCACGATTTACCTCAGCTTGATGTTCTTCTTGCGTTTGTCTCGGACTCTCTTCTGCACGAACCCCGCTCGCAGCCGTACGATGTCACCGGGTCGATTGTCGGCGTAATCGACCTCGACCACGATCGAATCGACCATCGCCATGAACTCGTGTGACTCGCCCGGTGCAATGATCAGAGAATTGCCTGGTAGCAGGTAGAGCTCGTGTTTCTCACCATGCTTGCTCGGGCACCACCGAACGACGATCTTGCCACTGACCACGTAGAACACGTTGTATCGGTGCTCGTGGTAATGCCATGAGCAGGTGCCGCCCCTCTTGATTTCAAGCACGGAGGTCTTCGACAGATTGTTGTCGTGAATCTTCGATGTCGTGCCCCAGACCTTGTTCTCAACCTCGTGTGTCATCATCGACGTCCCTTTACAACAGGTGCCGTCGTAGGAGACGGCACCCGATTTCTATTCTACTTTGCCGACCCTTCGATCGGCCTGGCCCGCTGAACCGGGCTCAGAAATCTACCAGAAGTCGGACCCGCCCCGCCACATGTGGCGAGCTGTCTTACGGTTCATGTTGGTTGAGAGAGTGCCCCGTTCAGTGGGCTTTACAACCATCAGAAATTCGAGTGCGAGCAAGCGAATCATTACGACCCATTATACTCCGAGAAGCCCATGACTTCAATTATCCGAGCCTCGAACAGGTTCTTGAATCGTGGGTGGTCGATTTGAAACCACGGCGTCTGCACGGTGATCATGATGCGATACATGATCTTCAACCGTACTTCGACCTGATCGTGGCCATTGACGCGAACCTCGGCCAGAATCCCGTCGCTGTGGTTGACGAAGGTGAACCACGTGTACTGTGCGTTGTGATTCAGGATCGCGTACCCGTGTGGTCGCAGCAGGTCGCTGATCTTGACGAACGCATCGTGATCAGTGGATTCGCCGAGATCGAATATCATACACCACCAATCAGACCGAGCGCCGACGTGATCTGGTTAAGAGCGGTCTCCCACAGGTCGATTGAGTCGATCTGGAACTCATCGGTCGCAACGTTAATCCCGTTGCTCGTGCGAAACAGCAGCACGACGCCGACCTCACCATCCTCGCGGATGAAGACTTTCGCGTAAGTCCTCTGGTCCGCCGCGACGAACGCGATGTACGAGATCATGCGGCTGTCGTTCATCAGCAGGTAGTCGTGCTGTCGCATTACGCTGCGAATCTCCTGCATCAGGTCTTGGTTGTTGAGTCCGTTGATGTTCACGACTCCTGCTCCTCATGACACCCGCATGAGCACTGGCCGTCGTGGGCCTGCTCGGGCTCGTCGAGGCTCAGTGTCTGCTCGGTGACGGCGTAATCACTGGTGTCGACCTTGGGCTCGTTGCTCGGGTTCGGTTCGGTCGCGGATGAGCGCCCGGTCTCGGTCGCCCTGATCTCGCGGCTGGCTTCGTCGAGGCCCCTCAACAGGACATTGATGTAGGCCAACCGTTCCTTAGGGTCGGGGTACGTCTTCTCGATTTGCTGCTTCATCAGGGCGTACTGGTAATCGAACTTCATCTCCTCGCGTGCGACCTTCTTCGGGAGCAGTTGCTCGCGGCTGGTCGGGCGACGGTTCTTGAACCGGTTCTTTGCCAAACGATCTCTCGATGCCTTCGATGCGGACATGTGGTGTTATTCCTCCTCATTCTCGACATCGACCAGTTGCTCGGTCTCGTCGATCACGGTGCCGACAAGACCAATGACCTGGTCGCCCTCGACTTGGAACATTTCGCCCAAGCTTATACTCCACTCGACGCGGGTGATAAAATACCGCCCCTTCTGGAGCTTCGTGTGCTCTCTGTTCGGCGTGATCGTGTAGTATTTATTCGCTTGGATCTTCATGTCTGGATTATACCGCGGAAGTGAAAGGACCAGCCGGGTCGCCACGATGGCAGTAGCCCGGCTGGTCCAGCACCAGTGCTCTCTGTTACGCGACGGTCAGCAGGTCGAACGCCTTCTGCTTGAGATTGGCACCACCGGCGAACATCGCACTACTCATGCGGGTGTCCTCCATCGTC